>Ga0222712_10000540_pt1 | contig 49270 bp, 34 predicted proteins | sample C33_657DmetaG_FD_165043 | JGI IMG/M metagenome (GOLD analysis project Ga0222712, IMG submission 165043) | Estuarine water microbial communities from San Francisco Bay, California, United States - C33_657D | ecosystem: Environmental > Aquatic > Marine > Unclassified | place: USA: California... | reverse complement strand
AGTTGCTCATTGGTTAGAAGAAGACGATTTTAGGGGCAATGGAGGAGTTATGAATCATGAAACTTTAGATACAATGGGCAAAAGGCGCAAACCATTTACAGTCGATTATACAGGATTTGGTTGGGTGCTGATTAAAAAAGGAGTATTTGAAAAACTTGAATATCCTTGGTTTGCTCCTAAAATGCAAGTCTTTGAATCTGGAGAAGTACAAGATATGTGTGGAGAAGATGTTTCTTTCTGTCTCGATGCAAAAGAAGAAGGATTTGAAATTTGGTGTGATCCACAGATTCGTGTCGGACATGAAAAGATGAGAGTTATCTGAGCATTATCTCTCAGACATTTCTTGACGTTTTCAGTGGTTTAACTTAGAATACCTCTATGAGATTTAAACAAGTCTTATAGAGGTATTTTTCTATATCTCAGAGATGTTATAGGAACTGCTTCTTATAGTATTCTTATAACACTTACGCAAAAATCCCGTCAAAAACCGTTTTTTGAACAAAAAAGGAGAAGAATTAAAATGGCACTAAATAAAAAAGATCAAAAGATTGATAGTACACCTAAGAATACACTTCAAGGACAAGGAAAGAATACAAAGTATTCGAAGACAAGTCGAAATTCCGCTCGAAAAAAATATAGAGGTCAAGGTAAAGGATAAAAATGGCTTATCTAAATCACAGCCTTCCAGATTGGAGTTGTTATATTCGTAATGAGTTTCTTTTTAATCATATAAAGGGGCATGGCGAAGTAACCAAATGTGATGTGCATTGTGTTGCTAGTATTGAAAAAAGAGTTCCTTTGTTTGAGGCATTTCTTGAAAATGGTGTAAATTGGACTCGTAGACCTATTCATGCCTTTTGTTGGAAATCAGATGCACCAATTGAACCATTGGAAGATATTATGTACTGGGACTGTTTTTCGCCATATATTGACGTTCAGAAACGTGCTCGTCTTGCTGGATTACAAGCAGAATTAATTCGTCCTGACGGAAAAAAGGTGATTGGAAGTTATATGTTTACTCTTGATTGGTCATGGGAAAATAAAGGAGTCACTGATCTTAATTTTTCAGAGACTCCTGAACATAAATGTGCTCATTTGTTCAAGATGGAAACTGGAAATTACTATGCATACCCAAATAATAGAATTATATGGTATGATAGTGCCTGGACATTCAATAGAATAGACAAAAATCCTGGACATGAGATTGATATGAATTTATATTCCGTAGAAAATAAAAGAAAAATAGAAACATCTAATCATTACATGTATGAAATTACAAATTTAAATTAAAATAAATAATTTTTTAGTATCATAATTATTGGAACAATTTTCTATGGGCAATCACCTCTTATTAGAGGTATATGATATTGAATATAATTTGTTAAATGATACAATCCCTCTATTGGAAGTAATCCAAAGGGGGATTTCTCGTGCAAAGATGACTATTTTAAATATCTTTACTCATAAATTTGAACCACAAGGTCTTACGATTGTGATTGCATTATCAGAAAGTCATTTTTCGGCGCATACATGGCCGGAAAAAGGATGTATTGCAATTGACATTTACACTTGTGGAGAAGGAAATCCAAAAATTGTTGCAATTGAACTTTTAAAATATTTTAATTCATACAATTATAAAATCAGAAATCTAAATCGTTAAATATATTTGGAGATAGAAACCTCCATCATAAAAGTTCTGTTTTATTTTTAAAACAGGAGAAAAATGTCCAATTTATCAGTCGATAGAGACAAAGAATATATGCGTCAAATGTGGGGAACTACGCATTTGATTACGGATTATAAAACAGAACCGCCAAAAAGAATCATTCAAGAAATTATGCATGATTTGGCACCCAATCATAATTTAAAAAAACAAACCGATCTTCATGAAAAAATTCGTAATGATGAAGATTATGATGATTGGGAATATGGAACGGAACCAAATTATGGAAAAACTTGGTAAAAAGTATTATAGATATATAAAAGAGAAAAAATGAATGGCAGTAAAAATTTCTCGTAGTTTTAAAGATATTAGTTTATCTTTTACTAGACATCCAATTACGAATGATTTAACTGTTTTAAAAAATGAAGATTCGATCAAAAGATCGGTAATGAATCTTGTAAGAACTCGTATTGGGGAAAGATTTTTTAATAATTTATTAGGAACATCTATTGAAAACTCCCTTTTTGAAATACAAAGTTCTGAAATATCTGTATTTTTAGAACAAGAAATAACAAATTTAATTAATAATTATGAATACAGAATTAAATTAAATAATGTGATCATTGAATCTGAATTAGATAATAATGATTTAAATATTAGTATTTCTTATGACATTGTTGGTATGCCTTTTGCGACTCAGAATATAGAATTTATTTTACAATCAACAAAAGTATAATGTCATTTAATCAATTTACAAATTTAGATTTTAATGATTTGCGAACTCAGATTAAGGACTATCTGAGAGCAAATACAGATTTTAGTGATTTTGATTTTGAAGGATCTAATTTTTCAATTCTAATAGATGTTTTAGCATATAATAGTTATATTACTGCATATAATACTAATATGCAAGCAAATGAGTCATTTATTGATTCTGCGACATTAAGAGAAAATGTTGTATCTCTTGCAAGAAATATTGGTTACGTTCCTCGTTCTAAAAGATCAGCTGAATCTAAAATATCTTTTACGGTAAATACCGGATCTTTAAATTCAAGAACAGTTACATTAAAGGCAGGAATTGTTGCTTTGGGTGCTGTTGAATCTGGCAATTATATATTTTCAATTCCTTCTGCTATAACAACCACAGTTGATAATTTTGGTATTGCATATTTTAATGATATATCAATTTATGAAGGAACATATTTAACTAAAACTTTTACGATTGATTATAGTCAACCAAACCAAAAATACATTTTAGATAACACCGATATCGATACATCTACAATCAGAGTAAGTGTATCTTTAACATCAACCGAAAAATATTCGCTTTATGATAATATTTTAAATATTGATAAAAATTCTAAAGTATTTTTAATTCAAGAAGTCAATGATGAAAAATACCAAATTCTTTTTGGTGATAATTTATTGGGAAAGAAACCAGAAAACGGAAGCACTGTACTTGTTTCATACATCGTAACTAATGGAAAAACTGCAAATGGTGCATCCAATTTTACATTTTCTGGTTCAATTGTGGACAATAACGCAATTACAATTACATCAGGGATTTCACTTTTAACCACAACAACATCTGCTCAAAATGGAGATGATATTGAAGAATTGGATTCTATCAAATATCTTGCACCAAGAGTATATGCATCACAATACAGAGCAGTCACAGCAAACGACTATAAAGCACTAATACCATACATTTATACAAATGTGGATTCGGTATCTGCTTATGGTGGAGACGAATTAGATCCACCACAGTACGGAAAGGTATTCATATCAATCAAACCAAGAAATGGAAATTTTTTATCAGAAATTAAAAAAAATGAAATTAGAAAAAAACTAAAACAATATAGTATTGCTGGAATTAAACCTGAAATTATTGATTTAAAATATCTTTATGTAGAATTGGACACAACAATATATTACAATCAATCATTTACTGCAAATGCAAGTCTACTTCGCAATCAAGTTATTAATACCTTAAACATATATTCAAGATCAACGGACGTAAATAGTTTTGGTGGAAGATTTAAGTATAGTAAGGTTAATAGTTTAATTGATAATACAAATCGAGCAATTACATCTAATATTACAAAAGTCAAAATGAGAAGAGACTTGCAACCAGCATTTAATACATTTGCAACTTATGAGATATGTTTTGGTAATAAATTTCACCAAAAAACAAATAATTATAGCATCAAATCTTCTGGATTTAAAACTAATGAATTTGCCGAAACTTTATATATTACAGATTTTCCAATTTCATTATCATCTGGTAGAATTATTTTATTTAAACTTATAGACAATAATCCCGTAATTGTAAAAAATAATGCAGGAACAGTTGATTATACAAAAGGTGAAATTATACTAGATATAATTAATATTACTTCTACATCTCTTGAAACTGGTGTTATTCAAATTGAAGCAGTTCCGGAGTCAAATGATATAATTGCATTGAAAGATATATATCTTCAAATAGATATTTCAAATACTGTGGTAAATACTATAGAAGATGTTATTGAATCTGGAGAAAATACTTCAGCTACACAATATACTTCTACCTCAAGTTACCTTAACGGATTGTACACAAGATAAATGTCTGAGATCAAAAGAGTTAAAATCAATCACATTTTAGATTCTCAAATACCGGAGTTTCTAAATGAAGAATCGCCCACATTTAAACAATTTTTAAATCAATATTACATTTCACAAGAACACCAAACGGGTGTAGTTGATTTATCAAATAATCTAGTAAAATATAAAAGTATTGAAAATTTTAATAATGAAACTTTAATAGACTCTCAGGTACAATCAAAATTAACTTCTTCTATTTTATCATTTGATGATATAATTTATGCATCTCATACAATCGGATATCCAGACAAATATGGTATATTAAAAATTAACGATGAGATCATTACATATACATCAAAAACACAAAATTCTTTTCTTGGATGTATACGTGGTTTTAGTGGTATTGAAAATCTTGAAAATAACAATAATCCAGAATTTTTAACTTTTACAAAAACTTTAGCAGAAGACCATTCTGCCGGAACAATAATTAATAACTTAAATTATATTTTCTTTTTTGAATTTTTTAAAAAATTTAAAAACCAATTTCTTCCAGGATTTGAAGAAAGAAGTTTTACCTCCAATATATCCATCGAAAATATTTTATCAAGAGCAAAAGATTTTTATACATCAAAGGGAACTGATACATCTTTTAAAATATTATTCAAAGTTCTCTTTGGTGAAGATGTCGAAGTAATCAAACCTCAAGAATATATGTTGAGGCCATCTGATAATAATTATTTTATAACAAAAAATATTTTAGTAGAAAAAGTTTCTGGTGATGATCCTCTTTTTCTTGCTGGATCTACTTTGTATCAGCAAATATCTTCTGGAACTGCTTCAGCTTCAATTTATAATGTCGAATATAGACCAGTTCAAGGTAAGAATTTATATGAAATTTCTTTAGATTCAACTTCTTTTATTAATAGTTTTGAATTTACCGGAACCACAAAAGTAATTGATTCTATATCAAAAAATTCAACAGTTATTAATGTAGATTCTACAGTTGGATTTGCATATTCTGGCACCGTAATTGCAAAAACAAATAGCGGAAATATTGAAATAAATTACACAGATAAAACAAATACTCAATTATTAAATATTACTGGTCTCATTTATGATTTGCAATTTGGTGATTTAATTTATGAAAATAAATTAGCTTATTCTTATGTAGATTCTGATATTGATAACATATCTCCAATAAAATTTAGAATTATTAACGTAATAGGAAATGTCAATTTTGACAAATCTTCAAACTTAAGAAAAGGAGATAAAATATCCTTAAGTTCTTTTGGTAAAAATATTTCAAAAGATTATAAATTTACAAGTTGGGTTTACAATATTCCAACCAATCATGATATTCAAAATATTGAAATTCTTACAAATAATACTTATAGAATATATTTAAAAGATAATTTAATTGTACATAAAAATCAAAAAATTTATATATTTGACGGCGAAGAACAGATTGAAGCAACAGTTACAAATGTAGAGGATGGTGATAAAAGAGAAATCAAAAATAGATTTATTATAGAAACATCAAAAACATTAAATTTAAATAATGTAAGTAAAATTAAAAGAAAACTTATAAAATCAAGTTCTAATGTCTTTTCAAATGTTTCAAATATAATTTCATCAGTTCAAAATACATATATTGACAAAAATGAAGAATACTTATATGTTGCTTGTTCTGGTCTTCCTGATTATCAAATTACATGCACATCAACAGAAAAAAATATTAGTTCTGTTGGATCTGGTACGACCGTTTTAACTACAAACAATCACAATTTCTTAACTGGAGACAAAATTTATTACAATTCAAATTCTGTTGGAATTTCTACAGGGGTATATTTTGTAACAAAAATAAATGACAACCAAATTAAATTGTCATATAGCAATAGTGATATTTTTAATGAAAAATTTATTCAGATTGATTATCCAATAACATCAGATCAAATCTACAAACTTGGTTTTGAAAATAAAATAATCAAAGATCAAAAGTTATTAAAAAAAATCAAATTAAATGATTCTATTGATTATTTTGATGATCCAGAAAATAGAACTACTTTTAATCGACAAGTAGGTATTTTTGCAAATGGTGTAGAAATATACTCACCCACATTATTTGATGAAAATATTTATTATGGAATGGTCAATTCTATTACAGTCACAAATCCAGGAAAAGATTATGACGTTATAAATCCACCAAATTTGATTATTTCAGATTCTATTGGATCTGGTTGTAATGCACATTTGATCCTTTCTGGTTCAATTGAAGAAGTGAAAATCAATTCTCCTGGAATTGGATATGATAGAAAACCAAAAGTAACTATTTCTGGCGGAAATGGCGAAGGAGCAATATTAGAAACAAATTTAGTCAAATCCAAAATTATTTCTAAATTAAAAGCCGATGGAACATCAGTAAATATTAATACAGATACTATTACTTTTTTAAATAATCACAATTTTGATAATCACGAAGAAGTAATCTATTCAACAAATGGAAATACGAATATTTCGGGATTAATTGATAAATCTAATTATTTTATAAAAATTGTAAATTCAAAATCAGTAAAATTACATAAAAATAAAAATGATTCTATAGTTGGCATTAATACAGTTAATATTACTGGAATTAGTTCTGGTTTTCATCAATTTAATACTTTAAATTCAAAAAACACAATTACTAAAATATATGTAAAAAATAAAGGAAAAAATTATTCAAATAGACTTGTTAAAGTTGCTTCTAGTTTTTATCCTAGTTTTGGAATGGAAATATCTGGAATTAATACTGCAGATAATTATATTTTTGCAAAAAATCACGGATTTAAAAATCAAGATTTTATAAAATATTCCTGTACTAATACATCAATTTCTGGATTATTATCGACAACAGATTACGTAGTAACAGTAGTTGATAAAAATAAATTCAAACTTTCAGAAACTGGAACAGAAATTAATTCAATTAAACAAAATTATTTAAATAAAAAATACGTAAAATTTGATTCTTTGGGTGTTGGAACTCATACTTTTTATTATCCACCAATTCAAATTAATATAGAAACAGTTTCTGGAATTGGATCTACTGCTATTGTTGCACCGATATTGACTCCTGTTGTTTTGGGATCTGCCGAAAGTGTATATATTGAAAATGGAGGAAATTCTTATGGAAGTCCAAACATTATCAATTTCCATAGAAGACCCAATGTAGAATTATCTTCAATTAGTAAAGCACTACTTAAACCGGTAATTGTAAATGGATCTATCAATGATGTTCAAATTATTTTTGGAGGTAATGGATATGATAATGGAACACAAGTAATAATTTATGGTGAAGGAAAATATGCCGACTTAAAACCAATAATTGAAAATGGATCAATTGTAAATTTTTCTATTGTTGACGGTGGAGTTGGTTATGCTTCATCAAATACAACATTAAGCGCAGTAAGAAGAGGATCTGATTTAAAATTTGTAGTAGACGTTTTTGAATGGAAAATTGATCAAGTTGAAAAAAATAAAAATACAATTCTAGTAAATGGTGGCGATGACGAAACACTTTCATATCCAGCATTAGATTTGAATTTGGGGTTACAACCAATAAATTTTTATTTGTCAAGACAATTTAGAAAAAATCTTTCAGATAATATTTTAGACAATAATCAAGAACAAACTTCTTCATTTCGACATTCCCCAATTGTGGGATGGGCATATGATGGAAATCCAATTTATGGTCCATATGGATATGAAAATTTAAATGATACTACCATTAAATTAATTTCATCTAGTTATAGTAAAAAATCATTACCAACTAATGATCTTAGACCAAATAATTTTGTAAATGGATTTTTTATTAATGATTATGAATATAATTCTTCCGGAGATTTGGATGAATATAATGGAAGATATTGCATTACTCCAGAATATCCATATGGGACATATGCTTATTTTACAACATTTGAACTAATATCAAATATATTAAACCCATTATATCCATATGTAATTAGTCAAAAATTTAAAGATACGCCAATTTTAGAAAACTTTAATCCAAGTTTTTCACAAAAAACAAACATTTCAACTTATAATATAATTAGAAATTTTAGTAATTATTATGTAGATTCCATAAATTCTGGTTATGAAATTATTGAAAAAATTTCTCCAAATTTAAAACAAGAATTTATTGTAAAAGATATTAAAAAATCTGGAATTTCTTCTATTTTTATTGACAATTTTGGTTCAAATTATTCTGTGAATGATGTAATTAAATTTTCTAACACACCAGACGGCACAGGTGTGAGTGCCCAAATTTCAAGAATATCTGGTAAAAATATATCAAATCTTATAGTTGGAGTGACTACTTTTAATGATGTAATTTTTTATTCAAAGGAAAATACTTTGAATCAAATTGTAGGAATAACTTCATTTATTCATAATTTAACCACAGGTGATGAAGTAGTTATTTCTGGGTTGTCTACAATTTCTCTTTCACAATTAGAAGGTGTTAAAACTATCTTCGTAAACCAAAAAACGACAGAATTGGTAGAAACGTTACAAAATACATCTACGACAGGAATATCAACATATCTCACAGTTAAAGATGTTGTTGGATTTGAGGTAAGTGATAATATTGGTATTGGAACAGAATATATGATCATCACCGGCATTGATTCAAAAAAATCTCAAATTTTAGTCAATAGGCAATCTGGTGGAGGAATTCATACAGTAGGAATTGAAAGCGTAAGACTTCTTACAAATAAATTTGAATTTTTTGAACCAAAAGCAATTGGGTATACAATTCCAGAAAATAAAACTGTTTACTTTGACCCGACAAATACTATTGGATATGGACAATCTGGATCTACTTATTCTGTTGTAGGTATTGGAACCAGTACAATAAATATCAGATTTGTTCCAGAAAAATCCATATATCTAGAAAATCATAGATTTTATACTGGACAACCATTGGTATATAATTATTCTACAGGAGCTGGAATTAGTGCATATTCGGAGTCTAATGGAGCACCAATAACATTAAATAATAATCAAATTGTATATGCTGTAAATTTTGGAAATAATTTTCTTGGTATTTCAACTCTAGGATTTACTACTTCTGTTGGTATTGGAACAACATTAAATTCGGTAACGTTTTTATATAATTCTTCCGTTGGTTATTCGCATTCATTGACAACATATTATCCAAAAATTACTGGAAGAGTTCAAAACTATGCGGGAATTGTAACAACTTCTGATCCTCATGGTTTATTTAACGGAGATAAAATTAAATTTACAGTTCTTCCGTCAAGAGAAGAAAGTATTAAATTTAGATTTGATAGAAAAAATAAAAAAATAACAACCGATTTGATAGGTATTTCTACTAATTTTGTTTCTATAGGGGGAACTTCAAATATTAATATTCCAAATAATAATTTAAAAACAGGAGATAAAATAATATACTATGCAGGAAATGTAGGTATTGGAGGATTAGTTGATGGTTCAATTTATTATGTAATTAAACAAAATCCAGACAAAATACAATTATCAAATTATGCATATGATGCATCAATTGGAATTGGAATCACATTTACCTCTGTTGGTGTAGGTACTCATAATATCGCACTCATAAATCCTCCATTATCTTTTACCAAAGGGGATGTAATTACTTTTGATGTATCAGATTTATCTTTAAATGATTTAAAATTAGAATTTTACAAAGATCAAAATTTTCAAAAAAGATTCGAAATAGATAAAAAGAAAACAAATTCATTAGCTATTAATAGATCTGGTGTTGCTGTTACAATAACAACAAATCAAAGAAATATTCCAAATTTGCTTTATTATAAATTTTCTCCAACTTCTCTTTTTGATATTGATGCTTTTCAATTGTCTTCTGATTTTGAAGTATTTGGAAATAATAAAATTGACATTAGGCAAAGTTTATTGAATAGCGACTATTCAATAATAGGAATTAATTCTACTTCATTTAAATTTAATTTAAAACAAAAACCAGAAGATACTTCATACACACAAACATCGGGTATTTCATCGGTTTTTTATGATACAGATTCAATCAATTCTACTGGTTCAATATCAAAAGTAAGAATCAATTCTAAAGGAAAATCTTATTCAAAAATTCCTTCAATTGTTTCAATTGCAAGTACAACTGGAAGTGGCGCAATTTTATATCCAACTTCAGAAGAAATTGGAAAAATAATATCAATTGACAGAATCAAAGATGGGTTTGATTATCCGACAGATCCTACAACTTTACCGCAATTAAGTATTCCAGCGGTTTGTATTATCAAAGACATTGCTAGAATAGATTATGTTGGAATTTTAACATCTGGAAAAAATTACAATACACCACCCAAATTGAAAATAATAGGAAATAATGATATTGAAATATATGCAGGAATTCAAGGTGGATCAGTTGTTTCTGTAAATATTTTAAAAAACTCTTATAATTTAAAAGAACCACTTAGAATTGTTCCATATAATAATTCAAATGGATATGAAATAGATTCAATTTATGCTAGTGCTACTAGTGGTATAGGAACAATTGAATTAGTTAATGACCCTGTTTTATATCCATACATTTCTACAGGGTATGGAACTACTGAAATTGATTTTCCATTTTCTGTAGGAGATAAGATCTTTATCGAAAAATGCAGATTGACACCTTCATCTTCTGGATTAGCAAATTTCAATTCAAAAGATTATGGATATAATTTTTTTACAGTAACAGGTGTAAACACTACAAATTTTGTTGTAAACTATTCAATGTCTGGTTTACAGACAGGAACATTTGGAAATTATAATAACTTATTAACACTTGGATATGTTGTTAATAAAAAAGATATGGCAGAATTTCAGATGGTTCTAATTGATGATGCAAATTATAATTCTGGCGAAAGAGTTATTTCTGGATCTACATTTTCTGCAAAAGTTATGGAAAATGGGTGGGACAATGATACTAATCAATTAAGATTGATAGATGTTCAGGGAACATTAAATATCGAAGATAAACTTTATGGTGAGGAATCAAAATTAAATGGAACAGTTAAATATGTAAGTAAATTTTCTTTGGATTCTGATTTAAATGTTTTTAGAGAAAAAATTAATGATTTTGGTGATAAAGTTGGATTTTTAAATGATTATCAACAAAGAATTTCTGATAATGATTACTATCAAAAATTCTCATATTCGATTAAAGGACAAATACCATATTCAACTTGGAAAGAATCTGTAAAATCAATTGTACATCCATCTGGATTTAAAGAATTTTCTGATTTAGTTATTACGGGAATAGTAACTTCTGGTCCATTAAATCTTGGTGTTGGAAAATCAACAAATATGAAAGTAAACGCTGTAAATCCAGATCCATTTTTACTTGTAAATATAGACAATACCGCAGATTTATCTGTTAAAAATAATTTTGCTATGGTATATGAAGATGATCAATTAGATGATGGATCAGTTGAAAGAATATTTTTCTTAGAAGGAATTGCTCTTAGATCTTATACATTAAATAAAACAAACAAAGTTTATATGATTGATGATATCAGTAATCAATTTACTGGTTTTACTACCACTATTGGTGGTTCGATTGTTGGTTTGTCAAGTTTTAAATTAAAAAGTAAAGGTGATCCGATTTTTTATAAAGAGTTTGTTGGATCTGCTAGCACGATTATTGATTTATCAAATGATAAATTTATCATCCCAAATCATGGATTTCAATCTGGGCAAGAAATAATTTATAATCCTGGCGTTGGAACAAGAATTGGTATTGCTACCACATCATATGCAACGGGAACTCTTGATATATTAATGAAAGTTGGTGCAGGAATAGGAAGTGCAATATATGAAAATGGATATAATAATTATGTTCCATATATTGGAATTGTTACTGGTATTAGTAGTACAGTTTCTCCTGGAATTTTTTCACAATATTTTGGATTTGGTAATTCAATTCCTGGAGTGGTAAATATTGGAATTGGAACAGGAGCACTATTTCAAGTTCTTATTACTTATAATAGTAGCACTGGTAATCCTATTGGAACATCAGTTCAGTTAATTGATGGAGGAAGTGGATATTCCGTTGGGCAACAAATTTCAATTGCTGGAACTTATATGGGTGGTGCAACCCCCACAAATAATTTATATTTTACAATATCAAGAGTTTCTACAACCAGAGCTGGAACTGTAAATACGACATATGTAAGTGTTGCATCTACTTCTAGTGGGATTGGAACTGGTGCAATATTCAATGTAACAAGAGACGCAAATAAAGATATTTCTGAAGTAAGGATTGTAAATGGAGGAACAGGATATGCATCAACAGATCAAATTATAATTTCTGGTTCTAATGTTGGTGGGTCTACTCCAGCAGATAACGTATACTTATCTCCAACCTTATTGGGGACCAATAAACTTCCATCAAATATATTTGTCAAAAAAATTGATACAAATAATTTTCAAGTTTCTGGTTTTTCAACAACTTTGAATACTCCGTTCAATTTGACATCACTTACGACTGGAACTCAATCATTTAGTTTTAAAAATCCAAATGAAAATGTGATAATTTCGATTGATAATATTATTCAAAGTCCAATTCATAGAAAAAAAATATTACTGGGTCTTTCTACATCTATTGGTATTGGTTCTACAAGTGTATACATATCTTCCGGAATCAGCTCTGTTTTTAATAATGATATTCTCCAAATTGATAATGAATATCTAAAAGTCAATTCTGTTGGAGTTGGTTCTACTAATGTTTTAAACGTAACTAGAGCATTTATGGGATCCGTTGCTGTTGGGCATACTGTTGGGGCAGCTACAACAATAGTGAAAGGAGATTTTAATATTATTGATGATGTAATATATTTTTCAACTCCTCCTTATGGTCCATCAATTGCATCAACCGATCCACAATTAATTCAAAATTCATCTTTTTCTGGAAGAGTATTTTCGAGACAATTGGATGCATATAATCCAGTTGATAATAATTTAATTTTGGATGATATATCGGATCAATTTACTGGTATTGCAGCTACAACATTTGTATTATCGTCAAACAATCAGCCAGTTGCTGGAATTTTTACAAGTACAAATAGTAGCACAAACATAAACAACAAACCATTTATTCTAATTAATAATATTTTCCAAACTCCAGAAGTTGATTATACAATTGATACACCAAATACAAATACGATTAAGTTTTTAACTGGTGCTCCAAGTGCAGGTAAAATTGTAAATGTTGCAATTACAACTGGGTTTGGTTATCAACCCCTGATTGGTGCCGCAGCAACTGTTTCTGTATCAGCGGGTGGAACAATCAATTCAATCACCCTGAAAGGCGCTGGGAGTGGGTATAGAACGTCTCCGATTGTAAGTATTGCATCAACTGTTGGGTCTGGTGCTTCAATTTCTGCGATTGTTGGGGCTGGAGGAACAATAACGTCACTATCTATTATAAACGGAGGTATTGGATATACTGTCACATCATTGCCAGTTGCAGTAATAAGTTTACCATTACCTTACAGCAATTTAGGCGTTGCTTACACGGGTGGATCTAGTGGAAATGGAATAGGGGCAAAGGTTTCAGTTCAAGTTGGAAATGGGTCAAGTATTATTCAGTTCAATATAGACAACCCAGGAATTGGATATAAAGTTGGCGATGTATTATCTGTTGTGGGTTTGACCACAAATCCAAACATAGGAACATCATTCAGTGAATTTAGAATTACCGTAAATGAAACACTAACAGATAAATTTAGTGGATTTTTTGTTGGACAGTTTATATCATTTGATGATATTTCTGTATATTTTAATGGATCAAGAACCAAATTCACATTAACACAAACTGTAAGTGGTGTTACTGATGTTGTAGATCTAAAGAAAAATCCAGGTTCTGATATAGAATTGGAAAATAATTTATTCATATATTTAAATGATATACTACAAATTCCAAATGAATCATATACTATTTTAGGAAGTAGAATATTCTTTAAAGAACCACCAAAACCTGGATCAAAATGTAGTGTTCTATTTTTTAAAGGATCTGTTCGAGATGTTGAAACTATTACTCCAGTAAAAACAATTAAAGATGGTGATGGTGTTCAAATTGGAGAAAACATTTATGACAATTTAGATATTGAACAGTTTGAACGAATTGTTAAAAAAATCGTTTCGAGTGATCAACTTGACACTTATAATTATGATAGTATAGGTATTAATACGAATACAAATAAACAAAGACCTCTTAAATGGACTAAACAAAAACAAGATAGAATTATTAATGGATCTTTAGTATCAAAAGCAAGACCAAGTTTAATACCAACAATTAGACCAACAACAAGAATAATTAAAAATGTAAATATTGAAGATACTTCAATATATGTAAGCAGTGCATTTCCGTTATTTAATACATTAGACTCATTACCAGAAGAAGATGCTAATATTTTAATTGTCGAAACTAGAGATACAAATTCTGCAATAGCAACAGCAATAGTTTCTGTTGCTAGTACAATTTCTTCAATTGCAATTTCAACAGGTGGAATTGGATATGCATATACAACATCACCAAATGTTGCAATTTCGTCAATTTCTGTACAATTAAAAGATCCAATTTTAAACTGGACATTATCTTCTGGTCTTTCTACTAATACTTCCCTGTTTTCAATTACCAATGGAAATCCAATAGTTTCTGTGGGTCAAAGTGGTGTTGTTGCAATTACAACAGATGCAAAAAATTACAGTTCAATTTTGAATGTGGGATTTGCTAAGACTGTATCATTTAATTCAGTTTCTTTTGCCTCGACTAATACTTATATTGCAGTTGGTAATAATGGAAAAATAATTAAAGCAATTGGTTATGGAACAACAATATCTTCTTGGACAGAAATGAAAAAATATGAAGAATTTTCACAGTTTGGCATTATCACAAGATCTGAAAGTTCTTATATTTCATCTTTAACTAATGTTAACTATTTTTCAGATATTGGTAAGTGGGTTTCTGTCGGATATGGAGGAGCAATTTTTTCTGCAGTTGGTGTTGGATCAACTTCATTTACTAAAGTCGCATCAAATACTTCTAGTAATTTTAAATCCATAGCATATGGAGCATCAAAACTAATTGCAGTAGGTGATGATGGTACAGTTTCGACATCATCAAATGGACAATTCTGGGACACAGATATAATTACATCAAATAATTTAAATAAAATTATTTGGGATGGGGCAAAATTTATTGTAGTGGGTAATTCAAATTCTATATTTATATCATTTTTTGGTGTTACTTGGGAACAAATAACACCAAATATTAATGGTAATTTTGTTAACATTAATTATAATACATCATATGAATTGTATACATTATTAAACTCAAATGGTATATTGTATTATTCTTTTGATTTGATAAATTGGACATTTAGATCGACAAATCAATCAAATATTATAAATGATATTTTATATGTTCCAAATAATGATGGTTATGTTTTAATTGGTGTTGGAGCAACTTCAATATATTCTACTGCTGTTTATAATTTTGCTACAGCAACATCAAATTCCACATCGGGCATCGTAACTTCAATTTCAATTACAAATCCTGGGTTTGGTTATAATCAAAATAATCCACCAAAAATATTAATACAACCAGACAAAGCATTAACCGAGCAAATAGTTTCCATAAAATCAAAAGGAGATCATGGATTAATTGTTGGGATGGATACAAGTTTGGGATATGGATCGACTCTACCACAACTAATTTTTAGATTAAAATCAGAATCTTATGATAATACAACTTTAGGAATTGGTTATTCTGCTCTTGACAGTTTTGGGATATCATATAGTGGAATATCAACAGGTGACTACTTTATCATTTACGATAGTAATGTACAATGTGGACATGCTTTGACTGGAATTACAACTACAAACAATATAATAACAAATGTCGGAACGGCAAATACGTTTATTGATGGAGTTTATTATGCAGAGAACGTACAATCTTCTGGGGTTGGTATTGTTACTGTATTTTGTAAATTTTTACCTAGTCCCAATCATGCAAATCAAATTATAGTTAACGCAGATCCATTAAATAGACCAAATGGTTTTTATGGGAAATATAGTTGGGGTAAGATTTATGATTATCAAAATAGGGGAATTGGTATTCCAAAAAACTTTACAATAAATACAAATAATGGATTAGTTGGTTTATCTTCTGCACCAGAAGTGACCAGAACCAGAGGTTTGTTTAAAGGTAAATAAATAAATATAAACTATCACAAAAATGCCTGCTATTATATCTGATCAATTTAGAATATTAAATGCTGAAAATTTTACCAAAAGTATTGTTGGTATCGGTCAAACACTAAATCGTTATTATACATTTATCGGACAACCAAATTCGACCGATCAAAGAGCTGGAGGATCTTTAAGTTGGGGAACTGGCCCATCTCCAGTGGATGGATTTAAAGAAGAGAATGATATTAAAGATACAATTATTGCTATGAAGCAAGTTTCTAGCAGTGATATTCGTAGAGTGGTTAGAAAAATAATTTGGACTGCAGGAACAACTTATGAGATGTACAGACACGATTATAATATTTACAACAAAACACCCATAACATCACAATCAAGTCTTTATGAATCTAATTATTATGTGATCAACGATGACCTTAGGGTTTATATTTGTCTTCAAAATGGATCTGATGCAGAAAATTTAAATGGGAGACCTTCATATGATAAACCTGAATTTATTGATTTGGAACCAAGATCTGCGGGAACTTCGGGTGATGGATATATTTGGAAATATCTATACACAATAAAACCTTCAGAAATTATCAAATTTGATTCAATCGAATATATTCCTGTTCCAGAAGATTGGGGAATTTCGGGTGAAAGTATTTCAACAAAAGCAAATGCAGTGGATGGAAGAATAAATTCTATTATAATTAAACAAAGAGGAATATCATACAATCCGACATCTTCAACATTCACCAACATTCCTATTCTTGGAGACGGTAATGATGGAAAAGTGACAATTACGACCGATTCTTTTGGAAAAGTATCAGAAGTTTATATTACTGATGGTGGAAATGGTTATACTTATGGCACTGTAAAATTTGAACCAGGTGCTCCAGGAATACCAACTTCATTGTCAAATGTTGGCGCAGGATTATCTTCTCTTGCATCTTTTGATGTAATTATTCCACCAAAAGGTGGCCATGGATATGATATCTATAGAGAACTTGGTGCATATAGAGTTCTTATATATTCTAGATATGAAACTTTAGAATCAAACCCAGATATAATTTCTGGAAATGATTTTGCAAGAGTTGGTATTATAAAAAACCCAACAATTACCGGAAGTCAAGTAGAACTTTTAAATACATCTATAGTAAGTGGACTAAAAGCACTTAAATTTACCGGATCAGCAACAACTGCTACAACTTATGCAGTAGATTCAACAATTACGCAGACAGTTGGTGTTGGATCCACTGCAATTGGATTTGTTGCGTCTTGGGATAATATTACCGGAGTATTAAAATATTATCAACCGGTTGGTTTAGCAACAACGTCTGTTGGATACAAACTTATAAACTTTACTTCAAGTCCAGCAACTGGAGGAAATTTGACAATATATGGTTCATCTATGAATGGGACAACACCATTATCAATCAATTCTGGATTTAGTGGCGTATCTACTACAATTAATGGTAGAACATACCAACTTGGATTAACTTTCAATTCTGGTATTGCATCTGCAGAATATAATAAAAAGTCCGGAGAGATTATATACATAGATAATAGATCTCCAATACCTAGGTCATCCAGTCAAAAGGAAGACATTAAAATTATACTAGAGTTTTAAATCAAATGCCCCAAAAAACTAATTTAAACGTATCTCCGTATTTTGATGATTTTGAAGAATCAAAAAATTATCAAAAAGTTTTATTTAAACCGGGTTCCCCAGTTCAGGCAAGAGAATTAACAACATTACAAACAATACTTCAAAATCAAATAGAAAAATTCGGAAATCATTTCTTCAAAGAAGGAGCAATGGTAATTCCTGGCCAAATTGCTTATGATTCAGAATATGCCTGTGTTCAAATTGATGAAACGCATTTAGGACTTCCGATTTCTTTATATCTAGAAAATCTTGTAGGAAAATTAATTCAAGGAGAAATTAGTGGGGTAAAGGCAAAAATTGAGAATTATGTATCAAATAATGATACAAATATAACATACAATACTTTATACATAAAATACCAAAGTTCAAGTGATACTAATTTTTCAACTGCAACTTTTGTTGATGGAGAAAATTTAATAGCATTAGAGGATATTACATATTCTTTATCGACAATTAGAAATGGTACATCTTTTGCTACAACTATTATATCAAATTCTACCGCAGTAGGTTCTGCCGCAAAAATTGCAGAAGGAATATATTTTATTAGAGGTTTTTTCCTAAAAATAAATTCAGAAACAGTTATACTAGATTATTATACAAATAAACCATCTTATAGAGTTGGTTTATTGATTGATGAAGATATCGTCGTCGCATCAGACGAATATAAAGATCTATTTGATAATGCTCAAGGGTTTTCGAATTATGCAGCTCCTGGTGCAGATAGATTAAAAATATCTACTTCATTGATTAAAAAATCAATTGATGAATTTAATGATGAAAATTTCATTGAACTTCTTAGACTAGAAAATGGAATTTTACAAAAATTTGTAAAAACGACAAATTATAATTTAATTAGAGATGAACTTGCAAGAAGAACATATGACGAATCTGGAGACTATTATGTAAAACCATTTGATATTGTGGAAAAGGAATGCTTAAATGATCAAATTGGAAATAATGGAATATATTTAAAAAATCAAAAAACAAGTCAAGGAAATACAGTCTCTGACAATTTGCTGTGTCTATCAGTTGGTCCCGGAAAGGCATATGTAAGGGGATATGAAGTAGAAACAATTAATAATACAATAATTGATGTAGAAAAACCAAGATCTACTTCTAATGATTACAATCAAGCAATACCTTTTAATTTAGGAAGGCAAATTATTGTTAATAACGTTTCGGGATCAGTTCCCGTTGGTTTTGGAGTGTCGTCACTAGTAAATTTACACCAAGGAAGAACAGTATCTGTAGGTATTGCATCTGATTTAAAAATAGGTGTTGCAAGAATATATGATTTAAAATTAAAAAATGCCGAATATACAAATGCAGCAACACAATATGAAATATCTTTATATGATGTTCAAACTTATACAATTTTAAATTTAAATGCAACCATATCTCAAACAGTTCCTGCACATATTCGAGGAAAAAATAGTGGAGCGACAGGATATCTTGTTGGCACTGTATCTTCTTCAAAAGAACTAACATTATATCAAGTTTCTGGTTCTTTTGCAAAAGATGAGCAAATTGAAATTAACGGAATAGATAATGGCCGAACAATTACTTCGTCTCGTGATTTTAATTTTTCAGATGTTCATCAAATAGTCGGTAATGGAGTAACATTTACAGCAGATCCACTACTTTCTAATTCGATTCTTTTATCTCCTTCAGGATCACAATTTACAATTTCTGTTGCATCTGGAGGAATAAGTTCAGTAACAAATTCAAATTCAAATTTTTATGTTGGAATCAATACTGGAGATGTAGTTTCATACACCAAACAAGGTGAAATTGTACCAACATATAATAAAGTACACAGAATAAGCACCACTGCAAAGGTAATTGAATTAAAATCATTTCCTTCTGTTTCTGGTATTTGTAGTGGAAGTTTGCCATCTTCAACAATAACTACAAATGATTTTAAAAAAGTTACTCTAGAAATTTTAAATAATATAAAAAATATTGGTCTTTATACAAAATTAAATAAATCAAATATATCAAATTTAGATTTAATTGGATCTGATGTAGTGATTAGAAAAAGTTATAATGTAACAATTAGTGGTAATGGATTATCACAATTACTAGAAAGTGACCCAAATTTAACTCTTGAACCATTTGATGAAGAAGATTACAATTTAGCATTTAGTAATGGAGTAATAGAATCACTAACTGACCAAAAACTTGTTCCTAGTGGAAGAACTGTAACATTACAGAATATTAGCCAAAACGGAAATGCAGTTTTGACTACTACATTTAAAAAAATAAACGTAAAAACAAAGAAAAAAACACATAATAGATGTTCTTCTATAATTGTCAATAAATCATCACTTCAAGGATCTGGAATTGGATCAACCGCATTGAATGATGGATTAATATATGGTCAAATATACGGAACAAGAGTGCAGGATAAAGAAATTTCATTAAATATTTCAGATGTATCCGAAATTGTTGGAATTATTGAATCTTCGACTACTGGCGACCCATCACTACCATTTATCCAGTTAACAAATTTATCTTCAAATATTTTAAATTCCGTAAAGGGAGAATTAATTATTGGACAAATAAGTGGTGCAGTTGCTGTTTTAATTTCTTCAAATGGAACAAATCAAGTAGATATTGTTTATCAAAATGAAAATATATTTGCCACAAACGAATCTATAAGTTTCCAAGAATCTAATATACAAGCAAATGTATTGTTTGCATTTCCCGGAGATAAAAATATTAAAAATAATTATATTTTTGATTCTGGACAAAGGTCAGATTATCTGGATTTTTCTAAAATCATTAGAAAACCACAATTTTCAGGTCCGATAAAAAAAATTAAAATCATTTATAATCATTTTACAATAAATTCTTCTGATACCGGAGATTTTGTTGGAGTAAATTCTTACGACAAAGACATATACGGAAAACTAAAGTCGGTCGATGGTATCAGACTTTCTGATATAATTGATTGTAGGCCAAGAGTTACACCATTTAGTGGTTCTTCAACATCACCATTTGAGTTTTCTTCACGAATATTTGTTTCAACCACAAGTTCCTCCACTAATATTTTTGCAAAATCCAAAAATATCAATCTTTCTTATGATTATTATTTGCCAAGAATTGATAAAATCTTTTTGGATAAAGATGGTTCCTTTATAGTCAATAAAGGTGTTCCTTCTTTGGCTCCACAAATTCCAAATAATTTAGATTCTTCTTTAGAAATTGGTACAATTTATTTGCCTGCATATTTGCACAATGTGTCTAGTGTTAAGACCAATTTAGTATCTCACAAAAGATACAGAATGAAAGATATTTCAAGTTTGGATCAAAGATTGTCAAATGTGGAATACTACACTTCGCTATCTCTTCTTGAAAGTGATACACAAAATCTTACAATCAGAGATAAAACAACACAACTTGATAGATTTAAATGTGGTTTTTTTGTAGATAATTTTAAATCATATAATGGTGGTGATATTTCCAATCCAGCATATAGAGCAAGTGTAGATGTTGCTGTTGGTGAATTGAATCCACAACCGTACACGACAAGTATTGATCTTTTGATTGGATCAGATTCTGTAATTGGTATTGGCACTCAATCCAATGCAGATGCGGATTTAAGATTTGTGAGTGATTTAGGATCCCCAAATATTAAAAGAGTTGGAGATATTGTATGTCTAAATTATTCAGATGTAGAATATGTAAAAAATAAATTTGCCACAAGAATTGAAAATATAAATCCATTTAATGTTATTAATTGGATTGGTGCAATTGAACTAAATCCATCATCAGATACGTGGATAGAAACGAGAAATTCACAAAGAACAGCAGATATAGAAGGTAGTTATAACTCTTTTATTCAACAATTGGGCGTTGATACAAACACTGGTTTGTCTCCAACTGATTGGGGATCTTGGGAAACAAATTGGACTGGTACACAAACGAGCGGAAGGCAACAAATTGCCAGTATACAAAATGGATCATCTCAAATTAGTCAAGATGTATCATTAACTCCGTGGACTGGTTCACCAAGAACAGAAACAACAGTACAAACATTCCAAGATAGTTTTACCAATTTCTCAAATGAAACAACTACAACTACTACCAATCAAAGTAGGCAAGGAATACAATTTGGCGTTTCGCAAAGATTTGATACAACAAATCTAGGAGATAGAGTTGTATCTAGGGAAGTTTTGTCATTTATGAGATCAAGAAATATTGAAATTATTGCAAGAAGATTAAAACCAAATACTAGAATTTATGCATTTTTTGATAATATTAATATGACATCGTATGTAACTCCTAAACTTTTGGAAGTTACTATGACGAATGGGTCATTTTCGGTTGGTGAAGTTGTTGTTGGTTCTCTTGGATCAAAAACAATAAGATTTAGGGTAGCAACTCAAAATCACAAATATGGTCCATATAATTTGCCAACACAAACATATGCAGTAGATCCATATAATCCATCAAATTCACTTTCTTCGCAATATTCCTCAACAACTTCAATTTTAAATATTGATACTGCAAGTCTGGAAATTCAATCTTCTTCTGGTTTTTATGGGCAAATTGTGTCCGGAATGCGTCTTGTTGGACAAACTAGTGGTGCAATATGTAATGTAAAAGATTTAAGATTAATTAGTGATAATAGTGGTACACTTATAGCATCATTGTTTATTCCCGATCCAACAATTCCATCAACACCAACATTTAGAACTGGAACAAAAACACTCAAGTTAACAACAAGTGAGGTAAACAGCACAATATCTGGATTTACTGATAGTTCTGCTGAAGCTAATTTTGCATCTAGTGGTACTTTAGATAATGTTGAAGCAACAACATTAAGAATTAGAAATGCAGACATTTCAAGAAATGTGAGAACAGACAACCGAGAAACTACAGAAACAGATACAAGAATTGTTGCAGATACCTCATTTACAAATAGGACAGTAACAAATACTAGATGGGTAGACCCATTAGCACAATCATTTGAAGTTGCTGATTCGAATGGTGTATATATTACAAAATGTGATATATTCTTTAAATCAAAATCAACAAATAATATTCCAGTAACTCTTCAAGTAAGAACGATGACAACTGGTTTACCAACACAAACAATTCTTCCATTTGGAGAAGTTGTATTGGAACCAAATGAAATATTAATTTCAGAAGATGGATCAATACCAACAACCTTTACTTTTCCGTCACCAGTATATCTTGAAACTGCAAATGCATATTCGCTCGTTTTGCTTTCTGCATCTGACCAATATACTGTTTGGATTTCAAGAATGGGGGAACCAGATATATCTACTCTTCTTAAACCAGAATCAGAAAGAGTTATTGTTTCGCAGCAACCACTTTTAGGATCATTATTTAAATCACAAAATGGAGCTACTTGGGACCCAAGTCAATATGAAGATTTGAAATTTACATTATATCGTGCAAATTTTACAACAAGTTCTTCAAATATAAGATTTTATAATCCAATTTTGGATATAGGAAATAATCAAATTGTTTCTTTAAGACAAAATCCAATTCAAATGTTTGCAAATAGTACATTGGTCGGTATTGGAACAAGCATTAGTAGTGCAGATCAAAATTTATTAGTAAAAGGAACCAAAATTACACAAAAAAATAATTCTAATTTTTCTTCAAACTTAATAAGTGTATTGGGTGGAATTTCTACCGGATCAACAGGAACGTTGACGATTACAAATCCCGGAATTGGATACACAAATGGTCCAATAACATATTCAAATGTCGATTTGACTACTATAACCGGAAATGGTATAGGCGCAAAAGCAAATTTATCAGTTAGTGGAGGTGTTGCAATTGCAGCAACAGTTACTGTTTCTGGTATTGGTTACGGAATTGGAGATGTGCTTAGCATTGTTTCAACAAATACTGGAGGGTTGGGAAAAAATCTTCTATTATCAGTTCCAAATAATGCTGGAATTATCACTTCAGTAAATGCTCTAATAATTGGAAATATTCAAGGAACACTTGACACTAGTGATGCTACAAAATATATTCAATATACTACAACAGTAGGAATTACAACAATAGTTAATGGAAATGCAACATCATCAAATTCAATTTCGACTGGATTAAAATTCAAAGTAAATCACAATAATCACGGAATGTACTCATTTCAAAATAAAGTCACATTAAGTGGTATTGAATCTGACGTTTCTCCTGTAAGATTGGCATCTGATTATAATTCATCTTCAACTGATGCGATGGTATTGTCTGATGTTAGTGTCTTTAATAATTTTGAAAATTATCCTGTTGGTGCTGCAAATACGGGGTATATTTCAATCAAAGAAGAAATTATTGGATATACTGGTGTAAATGAATCCACAAAAACATTAACGGGTATAATAAGAGGTCCAGTATCTGGTTCGTATGTTGCGAATGAAATTGTATCAAAATATGAATTAAATGGTGTTTCTTTAAAAAGAATTAATAAAACACATAGTATTTCTGGTTCAGATCCTATAGATCTAGATGAGTATACAATTGTACTAGACCCAAGTGCAGATGGATTAAATAGAAGCAACGGAAACCCTGGCGGATATCCATCTTTATATTTTAATGAATCAAAATCTGGAGGATCATATCAATCCATTATTCCTACCACTTCAAACTTTAAAGGACCAAAAGCAACACAAAACATTTCTTTTAACATAATAAAACCAAATATTCAAACATTAATGCCTTCTACAACATCAATAAGTTGTAAAATTAGGACATTTTCTGGAAATAGTGTTGGTGGAAATGTAATACCATATGTCGATCAAGGTTTTGAAGATGTTTCTTTGACATCTGATTATGTATTATCGTCCCCAAGAATTATTGCATCAAGAGTAAATGAATTAGAATATCTTTCTAGTTATCCTGGAAGTAAATCATTTACACTTGAACTTCAATTTTCTACTGGTGACCCAAAAGTATCACCAATGATCGATCTTGATAGAGTTAATGTGATTACTGTAATGACTAGATTGAATAAACCAGTCACAAATTATGCTACAGATTCAAGAGTAAATAGTTTATTTGATGATCCTCACGCTGCAATCTATGTTTCTAAAACAATCAATCTAAAACAATCATCTGATAGCCTAAAAGTTTTATTTGATGCTTATAGAGACAATACGAGTGACATAAGAGTTATGTATAGATTGTTAAGATCAGATTCTGCATCCCAGCAACAGCTTTTTGATTTGTTTCCCGGATATGATAATTTGGACAATAATGATTTTGTAATTGATCCAAAAAATAACAGCGGAAGATCTGATAAATTTGTAAGCCCTTCCACGAATATTTCAGATTTTGGAAGTTATGAATTTAGTGCAGATAATCTTCCATTATTTAATGGTTTTCAAATTAAAATTTTAATGTCTGGAACAAATCAAGCATTATATCCAAGAATTAAAGATTTGAGAGTTATTGCATCAAAATCATGATACCAGTAAAAGATCATAATTTTTTGTTTAGGGACGAAAAAACTAATGCAATTATTAATTGCTCAAGTCTTGACTATCAAAAATATCTAAAAGCAAAAGAAGATAAAATGAAAGAAATTGGAAAATCAAAACAAATAGAAGAAGATGTAATAAAGATTAAAAATGATATTGACGAAATAAAAGATTTATTAAAGAAATTAATATTATCTAAATGATAAATATATTAGAAAGTAGTATATTTACATTCAATGGCAGCATATGTTAGTAACATAGTAATTGATGTTGGATCTGATTTTAATCAGACATTTTATCTTGAGACTACTTCGAATACACCATTAAATTTGACTGGATATACTGCTTCTTCAAAAATGAAGAAGCATCCCTCATCTAGTTCTACTGCTGCCACATTTATTGTTTCTTTTCCTAGTCCAAGTAATGGAACAGTGACGTTATCTTTGGGGTCAACAATAACATCAGGGTTAAAACCAGGAAGATATTGTTATGATATATTATTAAATGGCGGATCAGTAAAAACTAGAGTCGTTGAAGGTAGCGCACTTGTTACTGCTGGAATTACCACAGGTTAACAAAAATGGCAGACATAAGAGTCAGAGTTGGATCCCAAAATGCACTTAAAGTTATATCGTCTCTTTCTGGTAGTAGTGGAACTTTAAGTGGGTTGGATGATGTTAGTATTAGTGAAGGTTTATTGAATGGTATGGTCCTAGTATATAATTCTGCAATATCTAAGTGGGAAGCAACTTTAAATTTAACACCAGGCAATACCCAAAATTTGGACATCAACGGAGGTAACTTTTAATGGCAAGTATAATTAGAGTTAAAAGGTCCACAGGAACAATTGCTCCGGCAACTCTTAATTATGGGGAACTTGGTCTTACAATTGGGGTTGGAACGCACGGCAATAGTGGCGGTAGATTATTTGTAGGAGACAACTCCTCCAACCCACTAGTAGTTGGTGGTAGATACTATACAGACCTTTTAAGTATTGCTCCTGGATTAGTTGCGGGTCAATCAAATCCAACAACTGCGGCAAATGGATTTGTTGCTATCCTTGACAGTAATCGTAAAGTCAATCAGTGGAACGTAGATAATATTACGATTGATTTAAATACAATTTCATCTACAAACGTAGATGGGGATATAAATTTAGATCCAAATGGAACTGGTGAAATTGTAATCCCAGACGACACATATTTAACATTTGGAACTAGTAAAGATGTAAAATTAAGATATGATGAAGCAACCGACGATAGATTTGAAATTGAAGGTGCTGATTGGAATTTTGCAAATAATGTTGCAATCAGTATTAGCGATACTACTGCTTCAACAACTCCTACGACCGGATCTCTTACAGTTGCTGGTGGTGTTGGTTTTGCTACTCATCTAAATGTTGGTGGAAATGTAGATATTGATTTAGATTTAAATGTTGATGGTGGAGATATAACCACAAATCTAACAGCATTTAATTTACTAAATGCAAATGCAACAACAGTTAATGCCTTTGGTGCTGGTACTAGTATTGTAATTGGTGCTACGACAGGTATTGCAACCATTCGTAATGCAATAGTAGATCTTGATGGAGATTTGAATATTGATGGTGGTGATGTTACTAGTAATACCGCAGCACTTAATCTTTTCAATACTAATGTAACGAATGCTAATGTATTAGGTGCTGCAACGGCACTGGTGGTGGGTGCTACATCTGGTATTGCAACTATCAATAACCCAACGGTTGTAGGTACTCAAGCGACCCAGAACCTTTATAATACAGTAGCAACCAATCTGAACTTCGCTGGTGCTGCAACGGCACTAGTGGTGGGTGCTACGACAGGTATTGCAACCATTCGTAATGCGACTTTAAGTGTTCCAAATGCGACCACACTAAATCTTGGTGCAACATCTTCTGCAACAAGCGTCACTTTTCCAAGCACTCCTAATACTTCTTTTGTTTCGATTGCCGCAACTACAAATGCAACAACTACAACATCTGGTGCATTAAGAGTTGCCGGTGGTGTTGGAATTGTAAGTAATGTTTATATTGGCGGAATTTTAAATGTAACAGGAAATCAATCTGGTTCAAATTTAACACTCACAGGAAACCTTCAAGTTGATGGTAATACAACTCTAGGAAACGCTTCAGGCGATGTTGTAACCATCACAGGTTCGATTAATCATACCGGACCTCTTACCAATACTGGTGGGGTTACGATTGATAATATTGGAATTAGTTCAAATGTAATTTCAACTAGATCTGGTGGCGGAAATATATTATACATTGATCCATATCCTGATGGATTAAGTAATGAAGGAATGGTCGTTATTAAAGGCGATCTTCAAGTTGATGGAACCACAACTACAGTAAATTCAAGTAATGTTACTGTAAATGATGCAATTCTATCACTTGGCGAAGTTACAAGTGTAAGAACCGTAGTTGCAACAGTTGCATCTGGCGTATCTACAATTTCTTTGGATTCTGTTGTTGGTATTAATACTGGTGATATTATTACTGGTAATGCTGCTTTACCAAATAGTGGACTGACTACGATTACAGCATATAATACATCCACAAAGATTATTACAATTACTGGAACTACAAGTTCCGGAATTAGTACAATATCACAATTAACAGTAATACACGCTTATGATACAAATACCGATAGAGGTATTTCTTTTGATTATAATACCGGTGTAGGAACTGCAAATAATAAAACAGGATTTTTTGGTTATCACGATACAACTAATAGTGGAAGTGCTGCACCAGTAAGATCTTGGACCTATGTACCAGATGCAACAAATTCAAATAATGTTATAACCGGAACCAGAGGTTATTTAGATATTAAAGGAATTTATTATCAAACTGGTGATTTTAATACTCACGGTGTTGTATTCTTTGATAATGATGGACTTCAAACTTCTACTAATAATCCATCCACAGCATCAAGCACCAGAACTTCTACTCAAATTTTAACTGCTGTTACTGAAATTAATTTATCTCTTCCATCATCTACATCAGTAACAGCTGGTGATCAAGTAACACAAGTCAATAATAGTGGGGCATATGGTGTGGTTAAAACTACTGTTTCTGGAACAACAATTACATTAATTGGTGCCCAGGGAACATTTGACACTACAAATGATTTGAAGGTAAATGGTGCAAATATTTCAATAATACCAGGAACAGTAACAACAATATATACAAATAAACCAATGTGGACTGATACTTTGGACGGAGGAACATTCTAATTATGAATAGTGAAGTTGATGTGAATATTTTAGTTAATCTGTATCATCAAAAAATTTCAGCATTAACGAATCAAAATATTTTATTAGAGGCAAAATTGCAATCATTAACAAAAGATTTTGAAGATCAAAAAAATATTTTATTAACAACAAATCTTGAATTGCAACAACATAATGATGAAATATTAAAATCAAAAAGAAAAATAAAACCAGAAGATAAATACGAAGAGGCAGGAATTCAACAATGACTCAACCATCATCCCGTCAAGGATTAATTGATTATTCTTTAAGAAAACTTGGATATCCAGTCGTAGAAATTAATGTAGATGATGACCAAATTGATGATTTGGTGGATGATGCAATTCAGTATTTTAATGAAAGACATTATGATGGAATTGAAAAAGTATTTTTAAAACATAAACTATCAGAAAATGAATTAAATTCAATAAGGACAGGTGTCACCACTACAACTGCCACATCTACTGTTGGAATTGCTACTCTTTCTTATACAGAAACCAATAATTTTATAAAACTTCCAGATCACGTAATCGGTGTAAATAACGTATTTAAAATAGATTCAAGTACAATATCAAGTGGTTTATTTAATATTAAATATCAATTATTTCTAAACGATTTGTATTATTACGGAGCATTAGATCTTTTAAATTATGCAATGGTTAAGACATATTTGGAAGATTTGAGTAGATTAATCACACCCGATATTCAAATTCGTTTTAATAAAAAAAATCATAGATTATATTTGGATATTGATTGGAGTCAAATGAGTTCAAATAATTATCTTATATTGGATTGTTATAGAATGGTAAATCCCGCAGATGCATCAAGTGTTTATAATGATTGGTGGTTAAAAAAATATTTAACTGCACTAATCAAAAGACAATGGGGACAGAATATGATTAAATTCCAAGGCGTATTACTTCCTGGTGGTGTACAACTTAATGGAAGACAACTTTTTGATGATGCAGTTAAAGAAATAGAAGAAGCAGAAAATCAACTTAAAACGGAATACGAATTACCTCCAATGGACCTTATAGGTTAATATTATGTCTCCACTTAATCCATATTTTTTGCAGGGTTCTTCTAGTGAACAAAGATTAGTACAAGATTTGATTAATGAACAATTAAGAATGTATGGACAAGATGTAGTATATCTTCCAAGAAATATTATCAATAAAAATACAATTTTAAAAGAAATAACATCATCAAATTTTGATGATTCATTCAGAATTGAAGCATATTTAGTCAATTATGAGGGATTTGGAGGTCAAGGAGACATCTTATCAAAATTTGGAGTAAAAACTACTGATGAAGTTACATTTATAATTTCAAAAGAAAGGTACGAAGATTTTATTAGTCCATTTATTTCTTTAAATACACAAATTGAATTAAAATCAAGACCAGAAGAAGGAGATTTAATTTATCTCCCATTAGATAATACAATTTTTGAAATCAAATATGTAGAAGGAAAAAAACCATTTTATCAATTAAATAATTTATATGTTTACGAATTAAGATGCGAAGTGATGGATTATGAAGCAGATGATGTAATTAATACAAGTATTAATGAAGTTGACGAGGCAGTAAAAGATTTTGGATATATCGTAAAACTTATTATGGTTGGTTTAGGCGCAACATCAACATCCGCAAATGTACAACTTGCCTCTAGTCTTGCGGGTGTTGGTGGCAATTCGGTATCAAGAATAGATTTAATTAATGATGGGACTGGTTATCTTTCTGTTCCGATTGTTGCAATAAGTACTGCTTCTTCTGGAGGTATAAATGCGACAGCAGTTGCAATAATGACGAGTCGTTCCAGTCAAACTGGAAGTTCAATTGATAAAATTTTAGTTATAAATCCAGGTATTGGATATACAATTGCACCCACTGTTAGTATTATAAGTAGTAGTGGTTCTGGAGGAATAGCAACAGCAATTATATCTTCTGGTTCTTTGGGTCCAATAAATTTAATTGATGGTGGTGTTGGTTATTCTACTGCACCTATTGTCGCAATAAGTACTGCACCTGTTGGTGGAACAAATGCAACTGCACAAGCATTTATTAATTCTTCTGGTATTGTAACTTCAATTCGTTATACTAATGCTGGGGCAGGTTATACACAGCCACCAGTAGTTACAATATCTTCACCTGTTGGCGTATCTACGGGCAATTATATATTCAACGAAATAGTAAGAGGAGTTTCAACCGGAACTACTGCATATGTAAATGATTGGGATTATGATACAAGAATACTTCAAGTCAAAACTTTAAATGGAAGTTTTATTCGGGGAGAATCTGTAGTTGGTATGGGAACAACAAGTGGAGGGTCAAATGCAAATTATAAAATTCTTTCAATCAATACTCAAGATGAATATGATGATTATGCAGACAATATACCAATAGAAAATGAAGCAGATGAAATTTTAGATTTTAGTGAAAGAAACCCTTTTGGGGATTATTAAATCTAAATAATTAATAAAAGGTATTATTATGTTAGGCCAATACTACTATCACGAAATAATTCGTAAGACAATTATTGCCTTTGGTACTTTATTTAATGATATTAATATCAAACACAAAAAACAAGATGATAGCGATTTTAGCACTATAAAAGTTCCAATTGCATATGGTCCTACTGAAAAGTTTTTAGCAAGATTAGAGCAAAAACCAGATTTAAGAAAAAGAGTTGCTATAATTCTCCCAAGACTTGCATTTGAAATGAATAGTATTCAATATGATAATAGTAGAAAAATTTCTACTATGCAAACATTTAAATCAAAAAGTCTCACAGATGATAAAGTAGTAAATAGATTGTTTATGCCTGTTCCTTATAATTTGGGCATACAACTTTCAATTATGACTCAATATAATGATGATGCTCTTCAAATTGTAGAACAAATTCTCCCATACTTTCAACCATCTTTTAATTTAACAATTGATTTGGTATCTTCTATAGGTGAAAAACGTGATATTCCAATAGTTCTTGGAAATATAAATTTCAAAGATAATTACGAAAGTGGATATGACGAAAAAAGAATTATAATTTATGATTTAGATTTTACAGCAAAAACGTATCTATTTGGACCATTACCTGATTCTACTGAAGGTCTTATCAAAAAAGTACAAGTCGATTATTATACAGACACAAACAGAAAAAATGCTTCTAGACAACTTCGTTATGTTGCTGAACCAAGAGCAATACAAGATTACACCGATGATAATACAACTTCACTAGCAGAACATATAGATGATAAAATTACTAAATTTGATGTGAGTAATGCAGCATCACTTACTGTAAATGAATATATTGAAATTGATAATGAAGAAATGTATATTAAAGAAATATCTGGAAACACAATCACAGTTAATAGGGGACAAGATGAAACCGAAATCGTATCACATACTTCTGGTACTGTTGTAAATATTATTAATAATGCAGATGATGCTTTAATCGAACAGGATGATGATTTTGGATTTAGTGAATATCGTTATGACTATGGTGACGGAAAAATTTATAGTCCAACTAAAGGTATTGATGTATGAAAAATAATTTTGATAAGATAGATGAGTCTTTAGAAATTAAAGCAACAATTACGGCAAAAGAAATTATTAAAGAATCAAAAAAAGAAATAAGAAGCATTCAAAGTAAAGATCACTCCGAATTAGATTATGATTATATTCGTGGGACTCTTTATAATTTAATCGAAAAAGGACAAGAAGCAGCAACAAGTCTTTTGGAACTTGCTCAAGATGGACAACAACCAAGGGCATATGAAGTTTTTGGGCAGTTGATTAAAAGTGTTGCTGATTCTACTGATAAACTAATGGATATACATCAAAAAGTAAAAGAACTCAAAAAAGAAGAAAAATCTGGACCAAAGAATGTTACAAATGCACTCTTTATTGGTTCTACTGCAGAACTTCAAAAACTTCTTAAAAATGGTTTAAATGCAGAAGATATTTCTAAATAATAGAAAGCAAAAAATAAAATGAAAAATAGTACTTTTAAAAATTGGAGATTTACGACAGATATGATGATGTGTGATTATATTTTGTCCGAAGATCACGAACATTCAATGGCTAGAAGTGAAATTAAAGTAATTCAAAGTGCAATTAATAGATTGATGCAAAAATTAAAAGGTGAAGGAAATATTGAAGCCTGGGTGCAGTCAAAGATTACGAAGGCAGCAGATTATATTGATACTGCAGCAGATTATTTAGATAGTCAAGATAATAAAATAGAAGAACAAAATCAAGGACCTAGTAGTCCTGTTAAATCGTATTATCCACCTGAAGATAATCCAGGGGCACCAATTATTATTGGACCTAATCGAGGAGCTGCAGGAATTAAATATCCAGTACGATACAAAACACCGTTAGCAACAAATACTCCAAACAAATCAAAGGTTCAAATGGCATCTTATGAACCAGAAGGTGATCAGATTGATGAGGTTTCTCTTCCAGGAACTGGTACTGTAATGGCACCGTCTGGTGGTGTACCATATGTGCAAAAAAAAGTATTAGGAGTGACTGTACCATTTAGTCAAAATATTGTATCTCCTTCTACTGGAGGTGTAAAAAAACCCAATCAATATAATCCTAATAATACCGAGTATTCTTCTACACAAGTTCAAAGATATAATGCTACTAAAAGTGCTCCTAGTGTATTGAAACCAAAAGAAGGAAATCCTGAGTTTGGATATACAAGTGTTTCTAAAACTCCAGAAAAACCACGTCCAAGTTTTTTTAAAAAACCTGACATAACTTCAACTACAAAACCTGCAGAAAAACCAACACCTCCACCAACCACTGCTTCTGGTGCAATGGCTCAAGGACTTAAAGATGTACCAGTTTTAGGTGCAGTTGCTAATATTGCTAAAAAATATGATGATAAAGTTAATTATAGAAACCAACCTCCCGAAATAAGAAAACAAATGGGTCTCCAAAATTCTTATGATTTCGAAAGTGAGGTATTTGTTGAGGAAAAAAAAAATAATTGCAACGAAGAAGGTCTTCGTGATTGGTTTGGTAAGTCCAAATCAAAGGACGGAAAGTCTGGTTGGGTAAATGTAGTAACTGGTGGAACTTGTGCAAGTGATGAACCAGGAGAAGGAACTCCCAAGTGCGTTTCATCCTCAAAAAGAGCAAGTATGACTGATACAGAAAGAAAATCAGCAGCAAGAAGAAAGAAATTAGCAGATCCAGGACAACAATCAAAATCAGGTGCAGCAAAACCAACTTATGTTGCTACTGATGTAAAAGAAGAATCTGATACAAAAACTAAAGGTAGTGGAACCAAAGATGCTTGTTATACTAAAGTAAAATCAAGATATTCTGTCTGGCCTTCTGCCTATGCCTCGGGGGCTCTCGTAAAATGCCGTAAAGTTGGTGCTACTAATTGGGGAACAAAATCCGAAAGTACCAATTCGCTTGATGGTGATTGGCATACTCCAATTCGAGAAAGAGCAGATAGATATTGCCCAAAATGTGAAAAACTCGAAAGAAGAAGTGAATGCAAATACGGTTCAAGATATTGGGATATGTTTTCTTTACCAGCAGAGATAATTAGTTCAAAAAAAGATTATAATATAACAATGCCATATCCCGCAAATGAGGAAACAAATATAGATGAAAACTATTTAAGAATACAAACTCGTGGATCTACATATACTATACTAATAAATTGGAGAGGAAAATACATAACAACTCAAATGTTTTTCCAACAATTTACTAGACCAACAAAAACGGAAGTAACAAGAGAAATTAGAAAAGTTTATCCAAATGCAATTGTATTAGCATTTAATCCTTCAGCAAATGATCCAAATAAACCATTATTATTTACAGGAGAACCAAATGGACCCAAATCTTATTGAACTGACAAATCTAACTAAAATATTTGAATACGAAAAAATTTCAAGGGATTTGAATGAATGTAAAGATATTGAGTCACTTAAAAACATTTGTAAGTGTTATGTGAAGTTATATTTTAAACAACAAGAGACATTAAGTTGTATTGGTTTGGGGCAGTTTAAGGGTGAATAAATAATGAGTAACGATCAATATCTGGGTAATCCTCTATTAAAAAAGGCAAATACGCCAATAGAGTTTACCAAGGATCAAATTGAGCAATTTATAAAATGTAAAAAAGATCCTGTGTATTTTGCGAAAAACTACATAAAAATTGTTTCACTTGATCACGGTCTTGTGCCTTTTAATATGTACAAGTTTCAAGAAAAACTTATTAAGAATTTCCATGATCACAGATTTAACGTATGCAAAATGCCAAGACAGTCTGGTAAATCTACCACTGTCGTTTCTTATTTGCTTCATTACGCACTATTTAATGATAATGTCAATATTGCGATTCTTGCTAATAAAGCGTCTACTGCTAGAGACCTTCTTGGAAGACTTCAATTAGCATACGAAAACCTACCTAAATGGATGCAGCAAGGGGTTTTAATATGGAATAGGGGTTCATTAGAACTAGAGAATGGTTCAAAGATTCTTGCTGCCTCTACGTCTGCCTCTGCGGTGCGTGGTGGTTCTTATAATATCATCTTTTTGGACGAATTTGCATTCGTTCCTAACCATATTGCTGAAGATTTTTTCAGTTCTGTTTATCCTACCATATCTTCTGGGCAATCTACCAAATTAATTATTGTTTCTACTCCTCACGGAATGAATCATTTTTATAAAATTTGGCATGATGCTGAAAGATCAAAAAATCAATACATTCCTACCGAAGTTCATTGGAGTGAAGTTCCTGGTAGAGATCAGGTATGGAAAAAACAAACAATAGAAAACACAAGCGAACAACAGTTTCAAGTTGAGTTTGAATGCGAGTTCTTGGGTTCTATTGGAACATTAATCAATCCATCAAAAATAAAAACTTTGGTTTATGATGAACCAATCAAAAGAAGTGGGGGTTTAGATGTATATGAAAAACCGAAAGACGAGCATACTTATATAATGACAGTGGACGTTTCGAGAGGATTGAATAACGATTATTCGGCATTTGTTGTTTTTGATATATCAACCTTTCCTTATAAAATAGTAGCAAAATATAGGAATAATGAAATTAAACCAATGTTATTTCCAAATATAATTTTAGATGTAGCAAAAGCATATAATAAATCATTTGTGTTAGCAGAAGTAAATGATATTGGAGAACAAGTTACGAGTATTCTTCATTTTGATTTAGAGTATGATAATATTTTAATGTGTGCAATGAGAGGAAGAGCAGGGCAACTTGTTGGGCAAGGATTTTCTGGAAAGAAAACACAACTTGGCGTAAAGATGTCAAAAACAGTTAAAAGAGTTGGTTGTTCAAATCTAAAAACAATTATTGAAGACGATAAACTTATTTTTAATGACTACGAAATTATTAGTGAACTTACTACTTTTATTCAAAAAAATCAATCATTTGAAGCAGAAGAAGGATGCAATGATGATTTGGTAATGTGTTTAGTAATTTTTTCTTGGTTAGTTGTTCAAGATTATTTTAAAGAAATGACAGAGAATGATGTTCGAAAAAGAATATACGAAGATCAAAAAGAACAAATAGAACAAGATATGTCTCCATTTGGATTTATTACTGATGGCCTAAATGAAGAAACTTCTTTTGTAGATAATGATGGGGACAGATGGCACACCGATGAATATGGTGATGTCTCATATATGTGGGAGTACAGATAAAATTGGTAATTTATAAATACTTTTAGACAAAATGAAATTTCTTCAGAGGGAAAGACATGGCGGTAAATTTAGTATCTCCGGGCGTAAGGGTAAGGGAAGTCGATTTAACTATTGGAAGAATTGATGGCGTAAATGATCAAACTGGTGCAATTGTTGGTCCTTTTTCTCAAGGTCCAGTAGATTATCCAATTTTAATTGAAACAGAACAGGATTTGTTGAAATATTTCGGAAAACCATTATCTACCGATTCGCAATACGAATATTGGATGAGTGCTTCATCTTATCTTTCATATGGTGGTATTCTAAGAGTAGTTAGAACTGATGGATCAAATTTGAACAATTCAAATGCTGGCGTTTCAGCTGATTCCGTTACTCTTAAAATTAAATCTTATGAAGATTATACAAATAATTATTCTACCGGGTCAACTTGGTATTATGGAGCAAAAAATCCAGGTTCTTGGGCAAATAATTTAAAAGTATGTGTAATTGACTCTGCCGCAGATCAAAGAGTTGCAATTGGTACTTTTGGGTTATCGGTTGGTTTTGGTGTAACCGTTGGGATTAATACTTCTCTTGCTGGAGTTGGAACTGCTTCAAATTTTACTGGATATTTAAGAGGAATTGTTACAAAAATTGGCGACCAAAACGTTGATGTAAAGGTTACTGATAGATACGATAATTCATCTGGTTTATCAACTAACGTATCATATTCACAAAATAGTATTAATTCTTTTCCTTCTCAATCTGGTTCTTATTTTTTTAAAACTACTTCGGGAGTTACTACATCGGTTGAAGCAAATAGATTTTTTGGTTCAGTAGGATCTGGTTCTACTGTTATTAGACCTATATCTCTTACTCAAAATCTTCCAACTTCTGGGGTAACTGTTGGAAATCAAATTAGAACAATTACTGCAGGAATAGTAAACACTTCTACAATTGTTGGTCTTGGAACTACAACTATTAATGGTGGCACACAAAATACAATTTTAATAAATTCTGCTTCGGCAGGAGTGGGAACAAACGTTCAATTTGTTTCATTAGTTCCAGCAGGAACTGCATTTAACTTTGCATCAAGTGGTTCTGCTGCGATTACTGTTTCTGATTGGTATAATTTGCAAACATTAGGATTAACTAATTCTACAATATACTGGAAATCAATTGCCGAAAAACCATCTACTTCTCAATATGCATCAGAAAGAAATTCAAAAAATGATGAAATTCATATTGTAGTTGTCGATGATACTGGTAGCGTGACCGGAATTGCAGGAAATATTCTTGAAAAATACACATACCTTTCCAAGGCATTAGATGGTAAAATATCTCCATCAGAATCTGTATATTATAAAGATTCAATTGCAGATATATCAAATTACATTTATGCCGGATTTGCTCCTACTGGTTCTGCTACTGATTTTACAACATATACTGGTTATACCAATACAAGTACGGGAAATTGGGGCACTAATGCCCAAAGCACTTCATTTGCAGGAATTGGAAATATAACTTACAATTTAACTGGTGGTGTTGATTATAGTTCAACTGGGGGAATGGCACCGACATTTGGAGATATTATTTCATCTTATGAAATTTTTAGAAATCCTGCTGAGTATTCAATCAATTTTCTGATTAATGGTCCATCTAGTGGTGCTTCAATTTTTGAAGCACAGTCAAAAGCAAATACTTTAATTTCAATTGCCGAAGAAAGAAAAGATTGTATAGCTGTTATTTCTCCATACAAATCTGGAGTATTGAACATCACAAGCACCGATACACAAACTACAAATATTATTAATTTCTTTGATCCCATAACATCAAGTTCCTATGCAGTTTTTGATACTGGATATAAGTATACATTTGATCGCTTCAATAATACATTTAGATACATACCTTGCAATGCAGATGTTGCTGGATTGATGGCTAGAACATCAATCAACCAATTCCCGTGGTTCTCTCCTGCTGGTTCTTCAAGAGGAGCAATTAGTAATGCTGTGAAACTTGCATACAATCCATCACAAGGTCAAAGAGACCTTCTATATCCAAAAAGAATTAATCCAATTATCTATTCACCTGGTTCTGGAATTATTCTTTTTGGTGACAAAACTGCTTTATCTTATGCTTCTGCATTTGATAGAATTAATGTTCGTCGTTTATTCCTTACGCTCGAAGAAACAATCGAAAGAGCAGCAAGAGCACAACTATTTGAGTTTAATGATGTAATTACTAGATCCAATTTTATCAATATTGTCGAACCTTATCTTCGTGATGTAAAAGCAAAAAGAGGAATGAGTGACTTCTTAGTTATCTGTGATGAGACAAATAATACTCCAGACATAATTGATGCAAATCAATTTAGAGCTGATATTTTCGTAAAACCAGCAAGATCTATCAACTTCATCGGTCTTACCTTTGTTGCTACTCGCACAGGTGTAAGTTTTGAAGAAGTCGTAGGTTCAGTTTAACACAAAGAGGTAACAAAAAATGGCTAACAAATCCAATGCTTTTACTGGTGGATCCCAAAACCCAAATACTAGAACTTTAAATGAGTTCAAAAGTAGAATGTCTGGGGGAGGAGTAAGATCTAATTTATTTGAATGCGAAATTACTTTTCCTTCTGATGTTTATAGTGCGACTCATACTGGAAATCAAAGCGATCTTTCAGATAAAACTAGATTTTTAATTAAAGCAGCAAATCTTCCTGCATCTACTTTGGGTATTATTGATATTCCATTTAGAGGAAGAAATCTTAAAATTGCTGGTGATCGCACATTTGATCCTTGGGCGATTACTGTAATTAATGATAACGATTTCCACATTCGAAATGCTTTCGAAAGATGGATCAATTATATGAATAAAAACGAAGATGCTGCTGGAAAAATTGATCCGAATACTTATCAACAAGATGCAATTATATATCAACTTGGAAGAGCAGACCTTACCGGTTCAACTCCAACAACTAATAGTCAAATACCTATACTAAAACAGTATAAATTTTATGGGGTATTTCCAACTGCTATAAGTGCAATTGATGTTTCTTATGATTCTTCAGATACAATTGAAGAATTTACAGTAGATTTGCAAGTTCAATGGTGGGATGCTCTTGATAATACTGGCGCTTCTCAACTTGGCACATCGAAACAAACATAAATAGTAGAAACTATTTTATTATATTGATGTCTAAGTTGTTTGGGTTCAAAATACAAGATACTGGAGTAGATAAGTCAAAAAAACTTGTTTCTCCAGTTCCTCCTAATGAAGAAGATAAATCTGATTATTACATTCAAAGTGGTTTTTATGGGCAATATGTAGATATTGAAGGTGTTTATAAGAATGAACAAGATCTTGTAAAAAGATATCGTGAAATGGCTTTACACCCAGAATGTGATAGTGCGATTGAAGATGTCGTAAATGAAGCTATTGTATCAGATTTGAATGATTCACCAGTAGAAATCGAACTTTCAAATCTTCCAGCATCAGACAAATTAAAACAAATTATTCGTGATGAATTTAAATCCATTAAAGAAATTATGGATTTTGATAGAAAAGCACACGAAATTTTTAGAAATTGGTACGTAGATGGAAAGATTTTTTACCATAAAGTAATTGACTTAAAAAATCCTTCTGCTGGAATTCAAGAAATTAGATATATTGATCCAATTAAAATTCGTTTTATTCGTAAGGCAGAACAAACTGGACAAAATGCAAATTTTCCAGCATCATCAAGTAGAAGTAACGAACCAATAGATATTCATCAAGCACCAAAAATAGAAGAATATTATCTTTATGATCCAAATTCTTCTATTGGATCAAGTGGATCAATCTCTTTTCGCAATGATGCAAAAAGTGTAAAAATTGCAAAAGATGCTATTACCTATGTAACATCAGGTCTTGTAGATCGAAATAAGCAAACTATTTTATCTTATCTTCATAAATCAATTAAAGCACTCAATCAATTGAGAATGATTGAAGATAGCCTTGTGATTTATAGACTTTCTAGAGCACCAGAAAGAAGAATATTTTATATTGATGTCGGCAATCTTCCAAAAATTAAAGCAGAACAATATCTTCGTGATGTGATGAATCGTTATCGAAATAAGTTAGTTTATAATGCAGATACAGGAGAGATTAAAGATGATCGCAAATATATGGCTATGTTGGAAGATTTCTGGTTACCACGAAGAGAGGGTGGAAGAGGAACTGAAATTACTACACTTCCAGGCGGACAAAATCTTGGAGAACTTGCTGATATTGAATATTTTCAAAAGAAACTTTACAAATCGTTAAATGTACCTTCAAGTCGAATCGATGTTGGTGGTGGTGGTTTCAATCTTGGCCGTTCATCTGAAATTTTAAGAGATGAACTTAAATTTACTAGATTTGTAGGAAGACTTAGAAAAAGATTTTCAGAAGTCTTTAATGATATGCTAAAAACACAATTGATTTTGAAAAATATAGTTACACTACAAGATTGGGAAGTTTTGAGAGAGCATATTCAATATGATTATGTTTATGATAATCATTTTTCGGATCTAAAAGAAAATGAACTTCGCAATGATCAACTTGGGGTTGTTGCTGCAATGGAACCTTATATTGGTAAATACTTTTCAGCACAATACATCAGATCAAAAGTATTAAAGCAATCTGATGGACAAATGAAAGAAATTGATGCTCAAATTCAAAAAGAAATTAAAGAAGGAATTATTCCAGATCCAAATCAACCAATTGACCCAACTACTGGAATGCCGATGCAATCTTCTCCCAACGAAATGAATTTAGGGCAACCAATAATGGAACCAGATTTAGAAAAACAAGGAAAAGCAGCAGAAATTGAAATGCCGAAAGGTGGAGAGATATAAATAGTTCTTAGTTATTATACATTATAAAAATATGGAAGATTTAGTAGATATGATTGTTACTGATGATTCCCCTTCACAAATTGCAGACAGAATTAAAGATATTCTGTTTGCAAAAAGTGCCGGAAGAGTAGAAGACGCAAAACCTTATGTTGCTTCTAGTCTTTTTGGTGAAGAGGATTCGGAGACATATGAAGAAGGTGATGACGAATACGAAGAAGATGAGGAAGAAGTCTAATGGCTTTTAGAATTGTACAAACAGTTAATGCTGTTAGTGTTTCTGCTGCAGCAACAACAACATCTAATGCAATTTCTCTTCAATCTGGATATCTTCGTGTTTCTTGTGGGTCAACTGCTGCTTATATTCAGATTTCTGAAAATCCAGTAGCAACTGCAAATGATTTTATGATTGTTCCAAATAGTGCTGATGTTTTGAAACAAAGAGTTGCAAGACAAAGAATTTCAGGAATTACTACAGGAGCAACAACAGTTGTCGAATTTGGTGAAAATAACGGAAATCCATTTATAGTGGGTGATTATGTAACAATCTCTGGTGGTTCTCCCGCTGGAGTAAATACATCACATACACAAGTTACTGCGTCAAATGCATCATCAATTACACTAGGTTGGAATAGTTCCACTGTAACTGGAATTGCAGTCACAAATGCAATTATATCTAGAAGTGTAAAAGTTTCTGTTTTTTCTCCCGCAGCAACAACTGTAAGTATTGCAGAAGTCCAAACCGCATCAGTAACCTAAAATGAAACTCATCACAGAAGAAGTACAAAAAGTCAATTTCATCACTGAAGGAAGGGGTGCTTCCAAAAAAATGTTTATTGAAGGAACATTTCTTCAAGGTGGTGTTAAAAATCGTAACAATAGAGAATACCCAATCCATATTTTAGAACGTGAAGTGAACAGATATAATGAAACATTTGTTCAAAAAGGTCGTGCTCTTGGTGAACTTGGGCATCCTGATGGACCAACTGTAAATTTGGATCGTGTTTCTCATATGATCACTTCACTTGTTCGTGAAGGAAATAATTTTAAAGGAAGAGCACAACTTTTATCTACACCAATGGGCAAAATTGCACAATCACTGATTGGTGAAGGTGTAACTCTTGGAGTTTCTTCTCGTGGTGTTGGTTCATTGCTTCAAACAAATGAAGGACACAAAATTGTTGGTGAAGACTTTATGCTTGCAACTGCTGCTGATCTTGTTGCGGACCCATCTGCACCTGATGCATTTGTTCAGGGCATTATGGAAGGTAAAGAATGGTGTTGGGATGGTGGAATTCTAAAAGAACAGGCAGCAAAAAAAACATACAAGAGAATTAATACTCTTGTAGATCAAAAAATTCTTGATGAACACAAAGTGAATTTATTTCAAGAATTTCTATCAAATCTTTAAATTATAAATAAATATAGATTTAACATAGGTAAATCGGAGAGTTCAAATGTCCCGTGGTAAAAACTTACAAGAAATGGAAACAGGCACAACCCAATCTCGCACTGCCGTAAATGCAAATGCAAAGGCAGCAGAACCAATGCAAAAGTTGACTACGGGCATTGCTCCTGGTCAAACTGGTAATTGGGAAGACCTCGGTGGACCAACACCAGAGAATTATCGTTCCGATGATGATTCTGCAAAACTCATCACTCCTACCGGAACACTTAAGTCCGTAAAGAATGTTGTGACTAAAGGTGCTAAATCTGCAGAAGCAATGCAGAAAATGAAAGAAGCAATTGAAGCACTCGAAGAAGATGAAGAACTTCTAGAAGCCAAACATAAAAATGATGATGAAGAATCTGAAGATGAAGAATCTGAAGATGAAGAATCGGAAGGTGACGAATCTGAAGATGAAGATGATGACGAAGAAGAAGATAAAAAGAAAAAGAAAAAGAAAGTAGAAGAATCTATTAACATTGAAGAAGATGTTGATGCTCTTCTTGCTGGTGAAGATCTCTCCGAAGAATTTAGAGAGAAAGCAAAACTTATTTTCGAAACAGCAATTAATGCTAAGATTTCAGAAATTTATGAATCATTAGAAGAGCATTATGAATCCAAACTTCTTGAAGAAGTTGATTCAATGAAAGGTCAACTTGTAGAAAGAGTCGATGCATACCTTGAGTATGTTGCCGATGAATGGTTGCAAGAAAATGCTCTTGTTGTAGAGCAAGGTCTCAAGACCGAGATGACCGAATCATTCCTACAAGGAATGAAAGGTCTTTTTGAAGATCATTATGTAACAATCCCTGACGATAAATATAATGTTCTTGAGAGTATGGTAGACAAATTAGATGATATGGAGACAAAACTCAACGAGCAAATTGAAAGAAATGTTGCTCTAAATCAAAGATTAGCAGAGTCGGTTGCCGATGTTATTTTTTCTGATATCACTGAGGGTTTAGCGACTTCTCAGAAAGATAAACTCGCTTCTCTTGCTGAAAATGTTGAGTTTGATAGTGAAGCAAACTATCGTGAGAAACTAGTAACTTTAAAGGAATCTTATTTCCCAAGAAACACTAGTGCTCAAAGAGATTATTCAGAGACATTATCTGAAGAAACAAATTATAATGAACCAGTTTCTGGTGTAATGGGATCGTATCTTCAGACTCTGAGCCGAGTTTCTAAAAAGTGATTTTTAAATCATAAATCAAACTAACAATTTCCAAAAGAGGTAAAACAAATGCAAATGTTCGATGGAGAACGTCTGCAGGAGAAGTGGGCACCACTACTTAATTATGAGGGTCTTGATTCAATCAAGGACTCACATCGCAGAATGGTAACCGCAGTCCTGTTAGAAAATCAAGAAAAGTTTTTAAGAGAGGAAAATCAATTCCTTTATGAAACACCAACAATGGCCGCAGGGTCTGGTGGTTTCAGTGGTTCTTCTACTGCAACCGGTCCTGTAGCAGGTTTCGACCCAGTTCTAATTAGCCTAATTCGTCGTTCTATGCCTAACTTGGTCGCTTATGACCTTGCTGGTGTACAACCAATGAATGGTCCTACTGGACTTATCTTCGCAATGCGTTCACGTTATACTAATCAGTCGGGATCTGAAGCACTCTTCAACGAAGCAGATACTTCATTCTCCGGTCAAGATTCCGGTTTTGATGTTACTTCAGGTTTCACTGATGGCGCAGCTGGTTTCGGTACTACTTCAAACCCAGCAGGAACCAATCCTGGACTTTTGAATCCAGTTGGAACTGCTGCAACTAATACCTATGCTACTGGTCAAGCAATGGGTACTGCTTCTGCTGAAGCACTTGGAGATGCAGCTGGTAACCAGTTCAATGAAATGGCTTTCTCAATCGAGAAAGTTACTGTTACTGCAAAGTCACGCGCTCTGAAAGCCGAGTATTCACTTGAGCTTGCACAAGACCTCAAGGCAATTCACGGACTAAATGCTGAAGCGGAATTGGCAAACATTCTCTCCACTGAGATTCTTGCTGAAATTAACCGTGAAGTAATTCGTACCGTTTATAAAATTGCCGAGCAAGGTGCTGCTGTTAATACCGCTACTGCTGGTATTTTCGACCTCGATGTGGATTCAAACGGACGTTGGTCCGTTGAGAAGTTCAAAGGTCTTTTATTCCAAATCGAGCGCGATGCAAACGCAATCGCACAAAGAACTCGTAGAGGAAAGGGTAATATGATTCTCTGCTCTGCTGACGTTGCTTCGGCACTCACAATGGCAGGTGTTCTTGATTATACCCCAGCACTCAATGCAAACTTGAATGTTGATGATACCGGCAACACTTTTGCTGGTGTTCTTCAAGGCAAGTATCGTGTATATATTGACCCATATGCTGCTAACGTATCTGCTAATCAGTACTACGTTGTAGGATATAAAGGTTCTTCGCCTTATGATGCAGGACTCTTCTATTGTCCTTATGTGCCCCTCCAAATGGTTCGTGCCGTTGGTGAGAACACCTTCCAGCCAAAAATCGGGTTCAAGACTCGTTATGGTATGGTTGCTAATCCATTCGCTGAGGGTACTGCTCAGGGTTCTGGTCGTCTTCTTGCTAATGCAAACCGTTACTACCGTCGTGTGCGTGTAGACAATTTAATGTAAGTCTTTCTTACATATGTTCAAGGGTCCCAATTGGGGCCCTTTTTTTATCTAAATACAAATAAAAATGTCGCAATCACCTTGGGCAAAGCAAATATCAAATCGTAATTATCTATCTCCTGCTGGATTTAAATTTTCAATTACAAAAATACCAAAGGTTGATTTTTTTTCTAATTCTGCTCAAGTGCCTGGAATTAATCTTGGTGTTGCAATGCAACCAACATATCTTAAAGATATTCCGGTTCCAGGTGATAAATTAACTTATGATGATTTTTCTTTAGAATTTTTTGTAGATGAAAATTTAGAAAATTATCTTCAAGTACATAATTGGTTAAGAGGTCTTGGATATCCAAATAGTATTCAAGAATTTATAGATTTAAAAGCAGAAGATGAGTATTTTCCAAATACATCTGTAAAAAATTCATTTAATGAATATTCAGATGCAACATTAAAAATTTATAATAGCAACTTTAATCCAATTGTTGATATTCATTTTAAAGATATGTTTCCTGTAAGTTTATCTACGATTAAATTTGATTCAAAATCTACAGATATTAACTATGTTATAGCAGAGGTTAGTTTTAAGTATTCTATATATGACATAGTTGTTTTGTAGTTATGAATCTTGATGAAATACAATCATTATGGGAAGAAGATGCAAAGATAGATCCAGATAATTTGCACACAGAATCCATTAAAATACCTTCACTTCACGCAAAATATTATAAGATTTATAATAATATTCTTCTTCTAAAAAAACTAGAAGAAAATAAATTTAAGATAATTAAAAAAAATAAATGGATGTATTTTTCAGGAAAAGCAGAACCAGAAGTTTATAGAGAACATCCATTTGATTATAAGGTATTAAGACAAGATATAGATAAGTATATGGATGCAGATGAAGAAATTTTAAAATCTATATCCAAAATAGAATATTATCAAACAATGTTAAATTATTTGGATAGTATTCTCAAAACAATATTAAATAGAACTTATCAAATCAAAAATAGTATCGAATTTCTTAAATTCACGGCAGGATATGACTGATATTATTATACAAAAGAAAAATGAAATATATTTAAAGGTTGAAGCAGATCCGCATATTCATCAAGAGTTATTTGATCATTTTACTTTTGATGTACCAGGAGCAAAATTTATGCCCCAATATCGCAGTAAACATTGGGATGGAAAAATAAGACTCTACAGCAATCATACTGGAGAAATTTATGTTGGTCTTTTAGATAAAATATTATCTTGGGCAAAAAATTCTGAATATAATATTGAGTTTAAACATAATAAATTTTATGGAGACCCATTTGAAGAGAATTTGATGATTTCACACGAAGGTGTGACTGATTATATGAAAAAAATATCTAGACACGAACCAAGAGATTATCAAATTAATGCTGTTTATGATGCTTTAAAATACAATCGTAAGCTTTTGATTTCACCAACTGCTTCTGGTAAATCTTTAATGATATATTCTATTGTAAGATATTTTACAGATAAGAATGAAAAAATACTTGTAGTAGTTCCTACTACATCATTAGTAGAACAGATGTATAAGGACTTTGAAGATTATGGTTGGAATGCCGAAGATTATTGCCATAAAATTTATTCTGGAAAAGAAAAAGATACAAATAAAAACGTAATCATCACAACCTGGCAATCCGTTTATAATCTTCCTAGAAAATTCTTTGATGATTTTGGTGTAGTGATTGGCGATGAAGCACACCTATTCAAGTCAAAATCGCTTGTAGGGATTATGACGAAATTGGATAATACGAAGTATCGTTATGGATTTACAGGCACCTTGGATGGGTCGCAAACGCATAAGTGGGTGCTTGAGGGATTGTTTGGCCCTTCTTATAAAGTCACACAAACAAAAGAACTGATTGATAAAGGCCATTTATCTAAACTAGATATTAAAGTTCTTCTTTTAAAACACGATCAACATAAATTTAATGAATATGAAGAAGAAATACAATATTTAATTACTCACGAAAAAAGAAATAACTTTATTAAAAATCTTGTTTTAGATTTAAATGGAAATAGTTTAGTTCTTTTTAATCGTGTAGAAAGTCACGGACAACCACTTTATGAACTTATAAATAATTCAGCATCAAAAGATAGAAAAGTATTTTTTGTCTATGGTGGGGTAGATGTAGAAGAAAGAGAAAAGGTAAGAGAAATTACTGAAAAAGAAAAAGACGCAATTATTGTTGCATCATATGGTACATTTTCTACTGGCATTAACATTAAAAATCTTCATAATGTAATCTTTGCTTCACCATCAAAATCAAGAATAAGAAATCTTCAAAGTATTGGAAGAGTTCTTCGTAAAGGAGATAACAAATCACAAGCAGTATTATATGATATTGCAGACGATTGTACTTATAAATCAAAAAAAAATTATACATTAAATCATTTGATTGAAAGAATTAAGATTTATAATGAAGAAAAATTCAATTACGAAATTATACAAATAGAATTTAAGGAAAAAAAGTAATGTACGAAGAAGAATTTTATGCAGCAATCAAGATGGTATCAGGTGAAGAAGTATTTTCTAAAGTATGTCCTTGTGAAGAACAAGATAGAACTATTTTAATTCTTGATAATCCAGTTTTAATGGAAACTATCACAATCCGTCAGCTTGGAATGACAGCACTTAAAGTTATTCCTTGGATGAAACTTACTGATGATACAATGTTTATTGTAGAAATGAATAGAATAATCACAATGACAGAAGTAAATGATAGTTCTATTATTAAAGTATATCAAAAATATATTAGAGAAAGAAATAAAATATCTAGCAAATCACAACTAAGTTCAAATATGGGTTTCATTTCTTCAATTGCTGATGCTAGAGTATCCTTAGAAAAGCTTTATAAATCTAATAGTAAAACTTAGATACACCCATTCTTCAAAACCCACAGAGTTATTTTAGTTAGTTTGGGGAAAGTTGTCAAGTTCTTGATTGTTATGTTATAATAAGAACAAATCAAATTCAAAAATGAATAAAGTAAAGAAAAATCCACATTATGTAAATAATAAAGATTTTCACGATGCATTAGTTGCATACAATATGAGAATAGATGCTGCAAAAGAAAATGGAACACCACCACCAAGGATTTCAAATTATTTGGGTGAGTGTTTTTTAAAAATTGCTACTCACTTATCATATCGTCCCAACTTTGTAAACTATATGTTTCGTGAAGATATGATAAGTGATGGTGTTGAAAATTGCGTTCAATATATTGATAGATTTGATATAGAACGTACAAATCCATTTGCTTATTTTACGCAAATTGTTTATTATGCTTTTCTTCGTAGAATACAAAGAGAAAAAAGACAAATGGAAATCAAAGATAAGATTATTGAACGTAGTGGATTTGAAGAAGTATTTACATCTGATGTGGGTGGTATTAACTCGGATTATAATACAATTAAAGATAACGTACACATTAAGTTGCATCAATGACCTTCTCTAACTCCAAAGTATTATAAATAACTATACACTTTGGAGTTACAAATACTTATGACTAAACCAAAATATACCCCCGAAGAAAGGAAACGGATAATGGGGGAAAATTTAAAAAGAAATAAAGAAAAGGCAAAAGCACAAGGATATACTCAAAAAAGTGCTGCTCGTGAAAATGCAATAAAAGAAGGTAAGAAAACTTATGAAGGTTCTACTGCCTGTAAAAAATGCGGTAGTTATGAGAAGTATGTTTCTACTTGGGGTTGTGCTCCTTGTGCAATAAAATCTGGTT
>Ga0222712_10000539_pt1 | contig 49279 bp, 41 predicted proteins | sample C33_657DmetaG_FD_165043 | JGI IMG/M metagenome (GOLD analysis project Ga0222712, IMG submission 165043) | Estuarine water microbial communities from San Francisco Bay, California, United States - C33_657D | ecosystem: Environmental > Aquatic > Marine > Unclassified | place: USA: California... | reverse complement strand
TAGGTACAGATGAGTCGAGGAAAGCTATGACGGGCTTGTATTGCCAGTTTGACAAAGATGGAGCAACCTTTGTAGCTACAGATGCTCAGAAACTCGTTCGATTTAAACGAAGAGATGTAAATTCAGATGGAACCTTTAACTTCATACTACCTAAAAAGGTATTAGCTCAGCTAAAAACATCCTTATCTGGCGAGACCTCGGCAGTAGAAATTAGTTTTAATAAAAATCATTGTTCGTTTAATTTCGGCAATATATACCTCATTTGCAGACTAATAGAAAGTCAATATCCAGATTATAATGCTGTTATCCCTACGAATAATCCGAATATACTAGTGGCAAGCAGAGAAGAATTACTCTCTTCCCTGAAGCGACTGACCCCATATACTAGCCAAAGTACTCATCAGGTAGTTTTCCAAATAGTAGGTAGTCAGCTCACTGTATCCGCTACGGATATAGACTATGCCAGTGAAGGTAGAGAAAATTTGATGGTAAATTATAACGGAGAAGATTTCACAATAGGATTTAACTCAAAATATTTATCCGAAATTCTTTCGACCATTCATTCAGAAGAAGTGATGATTGAAATGTCTACTCCAGCTAGAGCTTGTCTCATACTGCCTAATGAAACTAATGATAAGGAGAGCATTCTTATGCTTATAATGCCTATCATGGTGAATTAATAGCGAAAAGCTAATAACTTACAGTAGAATTATTGGCAACACAACTTACAAAAAGGCACAACGTCTTTATTCAACGTTAAAAATTAAACATTCAACATTAGTCAAATGTTAGATAAATTAAATCAATATAAGACCAAAGCTCCTGAAATTGTATTCGAATGGAAGGATGAAGAAACAGGCGCAGAAGGATGGCTAGTGATCAATAGTCTTCGTGGTGGCGCAGCAGGTGGCGGAACGCGCATGAGACTAGGATGTACGAAAGACGAGGTCCTTTCCTTAGCTAAAACTATGGAAATCAAATTTACCGTAGCAGGTCCTCAAATAGGTGGAGCCAAGTCAGGAATCAACTTTGACCCAAAAGACCCACGAAAAGAGCTTGTACTCAATAAATGGTATAAGAGAGTCGTCCCTATACTTCAGAACTATTATGGTACTGGAGGGGACATGAATGTAGATGAAGTAAAAGATGTAGTACCTATCACTGAAAAATATGGACTCCATCATCCGCAAGAAGGTATTGTAGTCGGGCATTATTTGCCTAGTGCAGATCAGAAAAAAATACAGATACATCACCTTCAAAAAGGAGTAGAACTTGATGTAAAGTCTTTAGTGCTCTCCCCTAACCCTTCCAAAACCTATTTAGTGGCTGACTTAATCACTGGTTACGGTGTATCAGAGTCTGTTCGTCATTTCTACGATATATACAAAAATCAAAATCTCCAAGGCAAACGTGTTGTTATTCAAGGATGGGGCAATGTAGCAGGAGCTGCGGCCTATTATCTGGCTCAGCAAGGTGCTAAAATTGTGGGAATTATCGACAAAGACGGAGGCCTTCTATCTGAGTCTGGTTTTGGGGTAGAAGAAGTCAAGCAACTACTAGAATCTAGAAATGGAAATGCCTTAGCTCACCCCAATATGATGAGCTTTGCCGAGGTAAATGAAAAAATATGGCATGTCAAGGCCGAGATTTTCATACCAGCAGCTGCTTCTAAAATAGTTCAAAAGTCTCAAATCGATAGTCTATGCGCTCATGGGCTAGAGGTGATAAGTTGTGGAGCTAATGTGCCATTTGCAGATTCCGAAGTATTTTATGGTGAAATAGCTCAATATACTGACACGAAATGCAGTGTTATACCTGACTTTATTGCCAACTGCGGTATGGCTCGTGTATTCGCTTATTTAATGCAGCCAGAAGGCGTGACACTCACCGAAGAAGCTATCTTCGAAGATGTGTCTGTGACTATAAAAAATGCCTTACATGACTGTTTCCGAACCTCTAGTGAAGTGAATGGTATACAAAAAGTAGCATTAAGCATTGCAATGGATAAGTTAAGTTAAATCCGCTTGATGTATCGCTTCGGCTTTTTATGTATATATTTTCTTAGCTCATACAACAGCCTATGGGCGCAGCAGGAAATATACAACTATCCAGGCAGCAGCAATACAATAGGAACCCTATGCAGATATTTTCAGACTCAGGAAGACTTTCTCCAAAATAAAAATGCAGATTCTGCGGTATTGGCTATTAATATGATCAGCGAATTTTCATTCGATGTCCAAGCATTTTTAGATAAGCCTGAACGCTGGGAAATTAATGATTTGTTCTGTATCATAACTGCTCTGGACACCTTATATAATCTCAAAAGCTATGGAAAAAGACCCCGATATAGTAAACGTTTTATTCAAGATAGTTTCCATATACTCTTCCTTCCGAAAGAAAATAATTCTATGCTTGCCTATGGCATGCTCGGAGGAGCTTTAGGTGTTGCAATAGCCTCTGGATCATACAATTCTTCCATGCGCACCAATTTGGCAGACCATACGATATTAGCGGTGAATAAGAATTCTGGTAAAAAAATATATATCACAAAACAAGATCTACGCTATAATCTCAAATCACTCCGAGATGAGAAAATTATCGAAGCCTTCAAAGCCGAAAAAGAATACACTCTCGAAGTTATGCTAAAATATTTCCAATACTTTATGGTGAATAAGGGCAAAATCGAATTTAAATAACCAAAGTGACTCTGCCCTTCTCTATTATATATTTGCTTGAGTTGTTCGTTATCCTCAAGAGTTTTTAAGTTAACTCAACTCTATCCAACAATTTTATTTAAAGAAAGTCAAGACTTGCTTTAAAGCATCAGTGTATTAGTTCTTATGGACTATACAGTAAACTCAAAAAAGGCAAAATAATCAAGCAATCAATTAAGGCTTTTTTTAACTGGCTTGATGTTCTATCGTAAAAGATGGAGATTAATAAAAGGTAAATAAATAGAAATAAATCTAGTGGGCTGGGTTCCCAGCGAGACCATAAATGCATGACTAAAATCCATACAAGCGCTATGACTAAATTTTTCAAATAAGGAATATGCCGAATAAAAAAATAGTCTAATCCGAAGAGACCTAGGCAAGTCAATGTAATATAGTCGAGGTGTGTATCAGAGTTTTCTATGTTTTTTATCCATAAAAAGCCCCCGAGAGCTATAGAGCCAATAGTGGCAAAAATCACCTCTGTGAGATTTTCTGAAATCCATTTAAGTCTTTCATCATACATCGCTTTTTGATAGTCGGTCACATAAATTATATTACAAAAATTGTAATAAGACCAAGAAGCTAAAAAGATAAGGATAGCTTGAGAACCCTGTTGATTATAAAAATAAAAACAGAGTGCCGCAATCAGCGCTATATGTATATTACCATACACATATATCTTGGCTATTTTCTTTAGCATCTCCATATAATATGTTTTAAAAAGATGGATCTTTATTAATCACGCATAGCTCTGCGTAAAAATTGATTAATTTCATAACCATGGCTGAAGCAAGTGGCAGCTTTTTTAATAAAATCTTTTTGCAGTACCTCTTTATTGTCAAATTCCCTCCAGAAATAGAATTGTTTATTGTAGATATAATCCGAATCTGCTGCCCAGTTTTTGATGTCTTTAGGTAATATCTTGGAACGCTCACCTTGTATATCACCAAAAGTATTTTTAAATTTTTTATCACTCAAAATTTGATGAAACTCATCGGTATTGTAATAAATCTCTGACCTTATTTTATATAGTTTTTCTGGAGACGGGCACCATGCTCCACCAGCTATATAGCTCTTATCAGCACCCATCTCTAGATAATATCCTGGATCTTCGTGATCCTTTTTTCCATTCAGAGAGTAGGCTACTGAGCGATTATTCTTATAAGGTGCTTTGTCTTTGGAGAATCTTATGTCCTTATTGATACGAAAAATATTTTTCTTAAAATCACCCTGAATTTCACCATCGAAATGGCCCAAAGCATTTCCTAATTCCTGCACGAAAAGTTCGAATGGCTTTTTGACATCTACCTCATAGCGCTGCCTATGAATATCAAACCAATCTTTATTATTATTTTTGCTCAAGTCTTTTAAAAAGGTAAAGAAATTATTTGTCAGCATATCGGCTTATTTTCTAAATTCTAATGTATGGTAAAATACTGTTTTGGACTATGATTATTTACTTTGAATAAAACACCTATTCGCCCATAATCGACAACATAATTGAAGTCAGCATGCTGGCTAGCCTGCAGCCATGCCTTATACATTTCTGGGCTCCATCGAATATCATCTAGAATCACCGCAGCATTCTCTGCCAAGGCGGGCATAATTAACTCTATATAGTGCAGCGTAGATTCTAATTTATGATCTCCATCTATAAATACGAAGTCAACACTACTCAATTCGTTTATAACAATAGGTAAAGTCTTATCGAAATTCCCATTCACGAAATTTACAATATGAGCTGGATACCATAGATTAAACAACTCTTTAGACTTATCTATTGCTATGGGATTAGCATCTATTGTTGTTCCTTTGATTATAGAATTTGATGAGTATATATATGCTGTACTTACACCGAATGAGGTACCTAATTCTATGAAAGTTTTCGCTTGAATATAGGCTGAAGTGGCCAATAATACTTTGCCATATAAATCCGTAATTGATGTTTTTAAATAGCGAGCAGAAATGTTTGTAAGATTAATTTTTCCAAAATCTATAAACTTAAATTCTGAATTATCGTTCTCTAAGGAATTTCTATAATTTTTAATTGAAGTGATTTCGACTGCTAGCCCCAACTTAATAGCATTTATCCATTCAAAAATAAATGGGGAGTGAATGTATAAATCAGACTGAGCCTTATAATAATATTTGGCATAGGAAACTAAACGAAAAAATAATGTGGTTAAGTTCATATCGCGCTATAATTATCGCAGTTAGGCAACGTCTATGATTAGTTTACTTTTAACCATAAATGTTATAAAACTCCAATTTTATAGATAAAATATTATTATAAGTAAATTGAAAGACTAGTTTTCCCCTCGCTTAAGATTGAACTTTTCTATTTTATTGTACAAATGTGAGCGCTGAATATCTATTTCATCAGCAGTTTTACTAACATTCCAGTTAAACTGGGCTAGTTTATATTCTATAAACTGCTTTTCAATATGCTCTTTGAAATCTTGAAACTTAGGATATTGGTCAAAGACCTCTGAGTTTAATGCATTGGAAAATTGAACACCCTTATAAGCATAATTTTGAACGTCCTCTTCCGTGATTTTTGCTCCACCCAATATGATTAACCGCTCTATAACATTACGCAATTCTCTTACATTACCTGTCCATTCATAATCTTGAAGCATTTTTAGAGCATAGGGTGTGATTGTTTTGATAGGTATTCCTTGGCTCAAACATACCTCTTCACAAAACTGCTCTGCTAGCATGGGTATATCGTCTTTACGCTCATTAAGTGTAGGAACATGAATGAGTATAACACTTAGCCTGTGGTACAAATCCATACGAAAATTACCCACGGATATTTCATGGTTAATTTTCTTATTGGTAGCCGCTATCACTCTCACATCTATATTAATATCTTTATCTCCACCTATTCGATTGATTTTAGCCTCCTGAAGTGCTCGTAGAACTTTTGACTGGGCAGCTTGGTCCATATCCCCTATTTCATCTAGGAATAATGTACCTCCATGCGCTAGTTCAAACTTTCCTTTACGCTGATTGATCGCTGAGGTAAACGATCCTTTTTCATGCCCAAATAATTCACTTTCAATAAGTTCATTTGGTATAGCAGCGCAGTTAACTTCTACAAAAGGACCTTTGCTTCTATGACTTTTTTCATGAATCCAGCGAGCTACCAATTCTTTGCCCGTTCCATTTTCCCCAGTAATTAAAACTCGGGCATCTGTTGGAGCTACTTTTTCTATTGTATTTTTTATTTTTTTAATACTTATACTTTCTCCAGTTATTATAGTTGATTGTTCTATTCTACGCTTCAGTACTTTAGTTTCTTCATTTAGCACCTTATTTTCCATTGCGTTTTTCACTGTAATAAGCAACTTATTCATATCAGGTGGCTTAGAAATATAATCAAAAGCTCCCATCTCCACAGATTCGATGGCCGATTCTACATTACTATGTCCTGAAATCATAATGAACTTAGGAGGTATATCGAGCAATTGAGCTCTGGATAGAAGCTCTTTGCCATCCATCTTTGGCGTTTTGATGTCACATATGACTAAATCATAATCATCATCTTTGATCATACTAAGTCCCTCTTGACCATTTTCAGCGGTATGTACATCATATCCTTCGAATTCTAAAATTTGCTTCAAAGAATTTCGAATACTTTTTTCATCATCAACTATGAGAATTAATGCCATTTTAAATTTTATTTACCAGGTGTATAATGTTTGGAAACTAAGTTTAATAGTCTATCCCAGCGCACTTTTTTATTGATACCATCCCAGCTAAAAAAGATAATGAAAGGTTTACCTACAATATGGTCTTCTGGCACAAAACCCCATGAGCGAGAGTCTTGAGAATTATGACGATTATCTCCCATCATAAAGTAATAGTCCATTTTAAACGTATAGGTTGTGGATGGTTTATCATTGATGTAAATCACGTTATTTTTTACAACCAATTTATTACCTTCATAGATCTGTATAATGCGCTCATACATAGATAGATTCTCTTTTCCAATCGCTACAGTTCTTCCTTTTTTAGGTATAACTATTGGTCCGTATTCATCTACAGACCACTTATAGTATCTCTTATCATGTGGAAAATTAAAATTGGTCAAATCGGGGGCAGGATTATAAACAAGGACAATCGAATCTACATAAACAAGTTTTTTAATTTCTGCTAATGTATTAATGTCTGTATGCACTGTCAGAAAATTAGAACCGTCCAGAAAATTAAAACTTTGCTCCGTATTAATTCTTAGTTTTTCAAAATCAGATTTTATTTCATCCCTATTGCCACTTTGCATTTTAGAAGGGTTATATCGCACAAAGTATGATGTCTGCTGCTTCGGCGCCACATATGCTTCTTTACTATTTATAAATAATTTTCCTTTTCTTACTTCCAAGGTATCACCGGGTATAGCTACACAACGTTTAACATAATGATCTCTTTTATCAACCGGTCTGGAAGTTAATGTAAAATCCTTACCAGATTTTAAATATTCTCTGCCTAACTGATTCACATTATCTATATATTCTTGAGATTGCTTATATTCATCTGTCATATTAGTATTCATCTCATTGGCAAATTGAGTTCCTATACCATTGATTAGCGTCAAATAAGGCATAGCACTCTGATGCTCTTGCGTCACAGTATCTCCTTCGGGGAAATTAAATACTACGAGGTCATTGCGCTTGATATCAGTAAGTTTAGGAAGACGTATATAAGGTATTTTTATCCAATCTACATATGAGTTGATAGTACTACTGCCTTTAGTCAGTGGCATGGTATTTTGTACTAAAGGGAAAGACAGAGGGGTATTAGGCATTCTCATACCATAGCTAAATTTATCTACAAAAAGGAAGTCTCCAACTAAGAGCGTTCCCTCAAGTGATGAGGTAGGAATAGTAAAGGCCTCAAATACGAAGAAGCGTATTAGCATAGCGGCAGATAATGCGAAGGTAATAGTATCTGTCCATTCACGGAGAGGATTGGACTTTGGTTTGCGAAATTTTTCGCCTTCTATCTCTCCTTGTGGTCCGAAGTATTTAGGGCTAAGCTCCCTCTTCCAGAAGATGTAAGGAAAAAAGAAGGATCCTCCTAGAATACCGAGATAATGACTTTTGAAATCGTAAATCCTGTGAGCATCTAATAATTCAGACAATATGGAAACCGCTGCAATAACATTCGCTCCTGGGATAAAAAACCAAACTATAAATGACTTTTTCTGACCCGTCAGTTTGATGAGTTCTAATTTATTAACAAATGGAAGAAAGGCCTTCCAAGGCTCTATTCCTATTTTCTTGAAGAAGAAATAAAGGCCAGTGTGTATACCGATAACAGTTAACACATAATAAGTGATTAAAAAATACATAATTTATACCTTTCTTTTGTATTGTTTTGTGGACAAATTTGTGAAAAAATAAATTAAACAGACTATATATTTTTATGCCTGCTTCATTCTGAACACTTAATAAGCAGTCCAAAGATAGATTTTGTTGGCTAATTTTAAATTTTATTAACTAGTATATAAATAAAAATCTAAAACGTAAATTTCAATGCTAACTATACCTCATAATCCGCTTGCGCTATCTTGTTCATCCTGATATTATGTTTCCATTTACTCACCAAGTAAAACATCACAGGCACCATTACTAAAGTAAGAACCGTAGCATAAGTTAAACCAAAAATAATGGTCCAAGCCAAAGGTCCCCAGAAGATAACATTATCGCCACCTAGATAGATATGTGGATTCAAATCAGTAAGGAAGGTGAAAAAATTAAAATTAAGACCTATCGCTAGCGGTATCAAGCCTAAGACTGCCGTAGTAGCTGTCAATAAAACTGGTCTCAAACGAGAACGACCTGCCTCGACTATGCAGGTTACAAATTGATCCACAGGAATATCTTCATGGGTAGCTAGATTTAACTCCGCTTTTTTCTTATCGAGTAATAAGATAAAAAAGTCCATGAGGACTATTCCGTTTTTTACGACCACACCAACCAGAGATATAATACCCATCATAGTCATTAAAATCACAAAATCCATTTGAGCTAAAGTAAGTCCAAAGAAAACACCAGAGAAACTCAATAAAACAGTAGCCATGATAATAAACGTCTTGGAGGTGGAATTGAATTGTAACACTATAATCAAGGTTACTCCAAATAAGGCTAATAATAAGGCTCTATTGAGGAAATTTTGATTCTTATCTTGCTCCTCTTGTTCACCGGAAAAACCAAAATTCATTTTGGCAGGTAATTTATACACCTTCAACTCATTCTTAATTTCTGACATAATTTCATTCGCATTATATCCATCTAAAAGATTGGAATATACTGTCATGATTCGATTCCCACCTTTATGGTTTATTTGATTAAATGTATAGGTCTGCTCAGAACGCGCTAGCGTAGCCATAGGTATTTGGATCATTTGCCCGTTCATTTGATTTCGAAATGTGATGGGTTGATTTAAAATCAAACTTTCATCTTTTCTTTGATTATCATTCAATCGCATCATGATTTTATAATTATCATCTCCCTCTTTATAAGTAGAAATTTCCTGACCATAAAGAGCACGACGTAAATTAAAACCTACCATACCAGTGGAAGCCATTAAGTTTCCCGCCAACGTTCTATCGATTGACATCTTCAATTCAGGTTTATCTTTATTGATATCTACAGATAATTGCTCTATCCCTGGGATTCTTTTCGAATTAATAAAATCTATTACCTTTTTACTTTCTGCTAACATCTGATCGTAGTCTTCACCTTGCAATTCGATACTTATCGGATAGCCTACAGGAGGGCCATTATTATCCTTTTCTATCGTTACCTTCGCTCCAGGTATGGGCTTAATATTAGCACGTAAATCATTCAATATTTCTTGACTATTGACACCTTTTCGATCCTTAAACTCTTGGAATAAAACAGTAACCTTTCCCTTAAATGGCGTCTCAGAACTATTGCCCATGTCTACCTTTGGATTTCCAGCACCTTCCCCTACTTGAGTAACCACCGATTGTACTAAAAATTTAGGTTCTGATTCATGTCCTTTTTTATATTTGTTTAGAATAGATAGGACTTGTTTTTCCACCTGTTTAGTGGCCTCATTCGTCTTTTCTATAGGTGTACCTTGCGGATACTCAATATAAACTATATTTTGGTTAGGTATATTATCTGGGAAAAACCATATATCACGTGGGAAAACACCAAACACCATTAAAGAAAGTAAGAGCAGCCATACAATAGAATATAAGGCTATTTGAGGTTTCGAAAAACTGGCATCTTTTCTCTTTATCATCCATGCAATAGGCAATATCAATAAACCAAAAATCACAGTCAATATGGCGGACTTATATCGCTTATCTTCAAATATCCAAGTTAATTTTCTTGCATACCAATTTTCAAATCTAGGAAATTTGTCATGCTGAAATGATTGTGTCGCATTGTAAATATATTTATGGTATAACCATAAAAATCCAATAAGTAAAAAGCTTAAATGTCCTATTGCTCTGAGAATTCCACTATCTTTTATCCAACCTGGAATGGCAAATAATAACCCAATTAACAGTAAAAACTTAGAATATTTTTTAAGGCTTTTAAAAGAAATATTTTCATCTTTCAATTTCATAAATCCACCTGTCATGGAGGCATTGATAATCATAGCGACAATAAGCGATGCACCCAGAACCACAGAGAGTGTGGCGGGAAAATAAATCATAAATTTACCCATAGTACCAGGCCAAAGACCCAAAGGAAAAAAGGCCGCCAGGGTTGTAGCCGTGGAGGAAATCACCGGCCACGCTATTTCACCAATTCCAATTTTGGATGCGGTGATCCTATCCATACCTTTTTGCATATTCGCAAATACATTATCTACTACCACAATACCGTCATCGACCAGCATACCCAAGCCCATCACAAGAGCAAATAGGACCATAGTATTCAATGTCACACCAAAGGCATCGAGAAATGCAAAGGCCATTAACATAGATAAAGGAATAGCAGATCCTACAAAAAGTGAATTTCTAAGACCCATGGTGAACATGAGTACAAGCATTACGAGGACAATTCCAAATATAATATGATTTGACAATTCATCTACGGCATGCTCTACACGCGAAGATTGATCTCCAGTGTATTCTATAGATATATCTCCTGGAATATCTTCCTTCTTTAATTCGGCAACTTTTTCCTTTACTTTTTCTATAGCATGAATCATATTTGTCCCAGATCGCTTCTTTACATTGATCATGACGACTTCTTCTCCTGATTCACGTGCAAAGGTAGAGCGTTCTTTTTCTTTAAACTGCACATTAGCTATATCACGCAACATCACTGAACCCCCAAATGACTTTACAACAATATTATTCAGTTCATTTGGAGAATCAAATTCTCCAATAACTCTTATATTAGATTTCTTACCACTATTCTCAATATTTCCACCCGAAATAGTCATATTCTCTCCCTGCACAGCGCGCTGTACATCGTCAAAACTAACAGCCGCGCCAGCCATTTTGAATAGATCCAAGGCTATTTCCACCTCCTTTTCTCCTACGCCTAATATTTCTACTTTTTTTATTTCTGATATATTTTCTACATCATCTTTAATGATTTTAGCATAGTCTTTTAGTGTTTGCGCGGGATAATCTCCCTTTAGATTGATATTTAAAATTGCTACCTCTTCAGCGATATTGATATTAAAAATAGTCGGTTCTACCTTCCCTCCATTATCCATTTTTGGCCAGTCATTGCCAGACTTTACTATATCTACTTCATCTTTTGTTTTCTGCTTTGCTTGTTCCAACGTATGTTTATCATCAAATTCTGCTACGATAAGCGAAAAGTCCTGAAAGGAACTCGAAGTCACCTTTGTCACTCCAGATAGATTTTTAATTTTCTTTTCAAGAGGATCTGTTACTAATTTTTCTACATCTTCTGCTGCGTTGCCTGGATAGATTGATGAAATAAAAATTTTATTCTCAATGATCTCTGGAAAGTCTTCTCTCGGCATAGTAACATAGGCGATAGTCCCTAGCAATACTATAGCAAAGGTAATAATGTAAACCGTAACACGATTGTCGACTGCCCAGGATGATATTCCGAATTCTTTTGGAATGAAGCTCATTATTTTCTATTTTTAATTTAAAACTAACCGATTTTCTTAAAGACCTTTTTTCGATAAGTACTAATATTATTGACTAATCAGTACATTAGAAATTTACTAGAGACTTATCTACCACAGATTTACTTCCTTCTTTGATAATTACATCTCCGATTTTAAGACCCGAAAGCACCTCAGAATATTCTGAATTAGATTCACCTAGTTTGAGAATGGTTTTGGTAGCTTTCCCAGTCTTTTTATTAATATTGGATATAGTATATACATATTTATCACCCGCAGCATTCGTTTGAATAGAACTATTCGGAATAGTAATAGCATTAAGATTTTGATAATCTATCAAATTGACTTTGGCACTCATATTCGGTTTAATCTGGTTATCTGCATTACTGATAGGAATTTCCAAAGAAAAAGTTCTATTGTTCGGATTGATAGAATTAGATAATCGCGCCACGCGGCCTTGTATGTTTTTATTGAGCGATGCTAGTTCAATATTAGCTAGTGTGCCTACTTTGATTCTACTCATATACTGTTCAGATACATCTGCCGTGACTTTAAGATTCCCAAGGCTTACGAGTTTAGCTATAGGCACACCAGGCGCTACGGCCTGTCCTGATTGCATAAAGAGATTATCAATAGTTCCAGAGAATGGTGCCTTAACTTTAGTTCTCGATAGTTGAGATTGAATAGCCGAAATAGATTTTAAAGAGGCATCATAAGTAGTTTTAGCCTGCAGATACTGAATCTCAGAACCTATATTTTCTTTCCAAAGTCGTGCTTGCTTTTCAAACGAAGCTTTGGCAAGCTCGGCTTGTATTGTTACTTGCTGCAGTTGAGAAGACATACCACCATCGTTTATGCTTCCTAATATTTGACCCTTGTAGACACGCTGACCTTCTTTCACATTCCACGTGATTGACCCAGCATATTCTGGATATAATATGACATCTTGTTCGGTCGAGATATTAGACTGCAAAGATATAGTGTGCTGAAAAGGCTGTGCCACAATAGTGTATGGAATAATACTTTCTTGCACATCTATTTTTTGAATTCTAGATAATTTAGAATTTATAGAATCCAATTCCAGATTCATTTCCCCTATTTTTTTATTGAGTTCAGCTCTTTTGGATTTCAATTCCTTCAATTCATTGTCGCCTTGATCGCATGAAGAAAAAAGACAGGCTAATAATAGGATTAATACTAATTTATTCATATTGTTATTTTTGATAATGGTGTATTTTAATTTATAATTTTCCTTGAATTTTCTTCAATTCAATATGACTATTTAAAAGATTCAATTCGGCCTGTAACAGCCTTAAATACTGCTGTATTCTCTCATTTTGAGCATTGGCAAATTCAAAACTACTCCCGATTCCTTCTTTGTATTTTACTTGCGTTTTATGCTCTATTTTTTCAGAAAGTTTAAGAATATCTTTCTGATTTTTATACTCATTGATATTATTTCGGATAGTTAATAATGTATTCATATTCTGCAGCTTGAGAGCATTAAATAGATTCAATTTATCTATTTCCGCCTTTTCTACGGCCAATTTGGCTTGGTTAATTTGGCTTTTTCGAGTAAATCCATCGAAGATGGGAATATTCGCTTGAATGCCAAAATTTCCAAAATTATACCACTTATTATTAAAGAAATTGAAGCGATCGCTAAATGAATTGTAACCATAATTAGCGGCACCGAATAAACTAGGTAAAGCAGAATAACGCATTTGTTTAAGATCATACTTTTTTACTTGAATAGCTTGTTCTGCTAGTTTAGATTCCAATCTATTTTCTATGTTATCTACATAGTTAGTCTGCTGAAATACTTCAGATAAATGGTGACTTATATCGTCTGTTAGTCTTAAACTATCTTCCATTGGATAACCCATATTGAGCTTAAGGGCGGATAGAGCTAAATGATTCTGTGTCTCTAGCAGCAGGATGGTATTCTCTATGGTCTTAACATTATATTGCAGCCTCTCCACGTCTAATTCTTCTATTAGTCCTTGTTTATAGGTTTTATTGGTTTGATCAAATAGCTTATCCATAACAGCTTTACTTTCTTTGATAGATTGCAAACTTTTTCGGGCCATGACCGCTTGAAAATAAGATTTAGATATGAGCACCTTCACGTCACGTTCGCTCATTTTGACTTGAAGATTGGCTAATTCTTTAATAGAGGTTCTCGCCTGAACCCCTACTAAATAGCGTCCATCAAAAAGCAATTGCTGTAGTCCAACATTGGCATTCATAGAATTGCTGATTCCAAATTTGACAGGAATTAACTGCCCTGGAGCTCCGAATGCATCGCCAGGTATGACGCTAGTAGGCACAATGAATTGATTTTGATAGGCGAGAGAACCATTGATTTTTGGAAATCCTTGAGTCAATACTTCTTGTGTTTTCTCGTAGGTAATCGATTTTTCAAGCTGGCTATTTTGATGATTATAGTTGTGCTGCAGCGCATATTCTATGGCAGCATCTATTGTAAAAATCCTCTTCTGAGCCAATAAATTGGAAGCGAAGATGAGCGCTAAGACCTTGACAGAAATTTTAAATACTTTTATCATATTATTTCTCAAATTTTATTTTATCTAGATATTTAATACCCTTAGAAGTTCCAATTCCATTGAGGTGATAGTACATGAGTTCTTTTTCCAAATCTCCAAAAGAGCGTGTGCGCTGCTGTGCAAAAAATTCAATCATATTGAATACACTATGAAAATATTGACTTGCAATAAATTCAACATCAATAGTCAATCTATATAAGCCTTCGAGCTGACCTCGCTTCATATTTTCGACAATAGTATTAAGAACGCAGGTTTTAAAAAAGTCTTGCAGTTTTTTCCAGCAGTCTGGATAATACTTCTGTATATCTGAAACAAAAATGGGCTTCATCTTTTGATGAGACTCCATATCCATCTGATAAATTAATCGCAATTCATCTATAGCATTTTTCGATACAGATTTGACTCGCTCTACACCACAGGCATGATCGGAAATATGAGTATCTATTTCACAGGCTACGATTTCATCTTTACTAGAGAAATGTGAATAGATAGTTTTTTTTGAAATACCCAATGCAGCAGCTATATCATCCATATTCACAGACTTGGTCCCTCTCTCAAAAAAGAGGTATCTAGCGGATTCTAAAATAATTTCCTTATTCATCGATGCGGCAAAACTATAAAGAAAAAATCTAAGGAAACTAATTTAGTTTTCTAAGTTTCCTTAAAAATTCACAAAATACACTTGACCACTATTCTTTACCATCCAGACGTGCGAAATAGCTGAGTAAAATATCGGAACGCTTTCTCCCGATTAATTCAGTGAGTTCATCGGAAGTGGCCAACCGCATATTGGCTATGGATTTATAATGCTGGAGTAGCTTCGTAATAGTCGTTTTACCTATGCCGTCGATATCTGTTAAGGATGATTGGATCATAGATTTAGAACGTATCTGTCTATGAAAACTTAGACCGAATCGGTGTGCCTCATCTCGCATTTGCTGAATGAGTTTGAGTGCCGGACTTTTCTTATCAATATACATAGGTATTGGGTCATCTTTAAAATAGATTTCTTCTAGTTTCTTAGCTACACCTACTATAGTTACCTTAGTTTCTAATTCCAACTCTTTAAGGGCCTCTAACGCATGACTGAGCTGACCCTTACCACCATCTATGACTATGAGCTGCGGGAGAGATTCATTCTCTTCTATCATACGCTTATAACGGCGGTTGACTATTTCTTTCATCGAGGCGAAATCGTCTGGACCTATTACTGTCTTGATATGAAAATGTCTATAATCTCGCTTGGCGGGCTTACCATTCTTAAAAACCACACAAGCACTCACGGGATTCGTTCCTTGAATATTTGAGTTGTCAAAACATTCTATATGGATAGGAAGCTGATTCAGTCTCAACTTATCTTGTAGTTCCTTTAATACATTAAATTCCTTGCGTTTTTTATCAAATTTAGGATCCGTGAAGAGTGTCATAGCAAAGCTTCGCGCATTGGTGTAGGAAATATCAAGTAGTTTTTTCTTATCACCTAGCAGGGGAATCACCTGCCTTACCTTATTGGGTAATTCACTAACCTCTTCTGGCAGCACCACTTCTTCTATCTCTGCATGTGATAGAATAAACTGTGTGATAAATGTTTCCAAAACCTCCGCATTCGATTCATCGAGTTTACGCTCTACCTCTAGACTTTTAGAACTGATAATGGTTCCATTCTCGATATATAGATAGTTGATAATACACTTGGCCTCTGTAGTATATAAATTGACTGCGAGGATATGATTCCACTTAGGATTAAAGATGACGGATTTTGTTTCAAACTCGTCCAGCTTTTTTAACTTAACCTTCCATTCTTCTGCCGCCTCAAACTCAAGCTGATCTGCTGTTTTATCCATTTGGGCTTTCATATAATCTTTTACCTGACTGAATTTACCCTTCAGTATATCCTTAATTTTACGAATGTTTTGTGCATATTCTTCTTCGGTCTGTTTGTTCTCGCAGGGAGCTAGGCAATTACCGATATGATACTCCAGACAAGCTCTAAATTTCTTCTTATCTATACTTTCTTTCGCTAAACTCAGTGTGCAGGTGCGAAGAGGGAAAAGCGTCGTGATGGTATTAAAAATATCTTTAGCTGTAATTACAGAAGTATAGGGTCCCAGGTATTCAGAGCCATCCTTATAATATTTTCGCGTGAAAAAAATACGTGGAAAACGCTCGTTTTTGATTACTATAAAAGGATACGTCTTATCATCCTTTAAACGAATATTATATTTTGGCTGATTTTCTTTAATGAGACTATTCTCCAAGATAAGCGCATCATTTTCATTAGGAACTATGGTCACATCTATACGAGCTATTTGCTTAACCATAAGCTTGATTCGAGTAGCTACGATTTTATTCTCCAAAAAATACTGCGATACCCGTTTCTTAATGTTCTTGGCTTTGCCCACATAGAGCCAGTTTTCCTCACTATCGAAATAGCGATATACACCAGGCTGCTCTGGCAGGCTCTCACGAATCACTAAAAACTCATCTAAGGTCATAATTTATGTGGTAAAAATACCTAAAGTTCAGGTCTAACCATATAAAATTAAATAATTGTGCGCAATTGAAGACTATTAAAAGATATTCCCAACAGTTAACTTAAAATTGCGGTAACCACAAAGGAAGTGAATATTATATTCTTAAAGACTAAGGCAAAGTAATTTTAGCAGACAATCGAGAATTATAAATAGGATTACCATTAAAATCTGGGTCTTTTATAAGCAGATCACAGAGAGTTATTGTTAATCTCCCTGATACATAGCTTACGTATATTGGTTTTTGAAATTCAGCAGCATACCATGGGCTCATAAAGTTCATATCTTTTATAAATACTTTGTCTATGTCTTCTTTATCCAATAACTGATAATCATTAGACGTATAATATATGCCGGCTTCTAATTTATTTCTTTTCCAAAATTCTGAAAAGGTTAATGTTAATTGACCATTAGTTCCTGCTGCCTTAATTACAAAACCATTTGAAGTGTCTATTGAAACAGTCGTGAATACTTTATTCGGAATGGGTGCTGAATTATTTATATAGGCTGCAGTATTATTTGAAGGATTACAACTTGGATTTCCTTGTTTAAGGGTTACATCTACAAATATACTATCGTAAATAGAGGGGCAATTGCTATATTTTGTAGTAACATAGTACCATCCTTGATGATAGGGTGTTGCTTGGTTTGTAATACCTATTTCTTTTAAATTATATTGGTTAAACCCATTTGGACCAATACAATCATATTTAAGATCTGGAAATGAATCCGTCTTTATTATAATATCTTCACCAAACGGGATTGGATTCATTGGAAGGATTTTAATAGCTTTAAATTCAGAGCAATTAGGCTTTCTTTTGCTTATTTGAGGTCCATCATCAAACTTTAAGCAAGAACTATTTAAGGATAGAAAAAAAATGCATACCAATAAGTATTTTATATTTGTCATCATATTAAATCAATTAATCTTTAGGATTGGTAATAAAGAAAACATTAAGACCTAAGGCTGGGTGCAAACCTTCAATATGATTCAATATTGAAAATGCTTTTATACCCATTTTAAACTTTTCTGAAAATCCAAAAATCACTCCTAAATTAGGATACAAACCAGAACTACCCGAATTTTGATATTCCCCATCTACATTTTTCGGCAATGATGCGTAAGCATAACCTATGCCACCAAAAAAACCAATTTTATCAATATTATCGACAACACTTTGACAACCATAATTGAAATTTAAACTAAAAGGTAACATAAATCCAAAAGAACCCAACCCTCTATCTGGGGATATATCTGCCATCATCTGAGCTGGTAAACAAGTTGATATTTGTATGGCAAGTCCTGCTGAAATAGACGACTTTTCATTCAGTTCAAAATTTAAACGCTGTGCAGTTTGGAATGAAAAAGAAATTTCTTTGGAAAGCAATATACCTAGTCCACCATCGTTTGTCGTAGAAATCATTGGACCAAGAACCGCCGTGCCTATAGAAGGTCTATCTCGGTTTAATTGAGCGCTTAGCTCTAAGGCTCCTATTAGTAAAATAAGGAAAAGAAAATAATGTTTCATATAATTGGTTTTATGAAAAGAGCCTACTAGTGGTAGCATTTAAAATAAAATTTTCTATCACTCGCAATGAGGTTCTACTGCTATTCTTTTTTCGGAACTCTTCAATATAATTTAAAGGCTAACCGGATGGTTCTTACCTCACCTTCGCTCTCATTTTGTTGGCTACTATGCCCATTGGTTCAAAAGAATTCATTTATGTACTAGCTCTCTCTAACTATAATTTAAGGGTTAGCAACATCATTTCCTGTATTATCTGTATAGCTAATAATTTTAACCTTATAGTTGGATAAGCTTTTTGCATATTAACCGTGTTGCCTAACTGTTAATTAGAAAAGGAAACTAAAGTATCGTTGCTAGTTTCAAATATCAATGTATCAGAATCAAACCTAGTGACTTTTTCTACCTTTAAATTTTTATCCCCAATGAATTGAATTATTTCATTTCAATACCATTAGCAGAGTCTATAAATTCTTTTCCTGCGCCAGAGAGCATTGCTGATGCTTGATCTTCATTTAAGTTTGATGTTTTTTCAACAACTTTTAAAACTACTTCATCATGACTTGCTGGTCTCTCCGTCGCTATCATAGGAGCTATTATCAAACCTATTAGAGAAGTCAATTTAATCAAAATATTCATAGAAGGTCCTGACGTATCTTTGAATGGATCTCCTACTGTATCTCCTGTTACAGCAGCTTTGTGAGCATCAGAGCCTTTATAGGTCATTTCTCCATTTATCATGACACCAGCTTCAAATGATTTCTTAGCATTATCCCATGCACCACCAGCATTATTCTGGAATACTGCCCATAAAACACCAGATACAGTTACACCTGCCATATATCCCCCAAGCATCTCAGCTATGATCGCATTATTTCCTCCATAAACCAATTTACCTAGAATAACTATCAATATAGGGAAACCAATAGTCATTAATCCTGGCAGCATCATTTCTCGTAAAGCCGCTTTGGTAGAAATCGCTACACATTTGCCATATTCAGGCTTACCTGTACCTTCCATGATTCCAGGTATTTCTTTAAATTGTCTTCTCACTTCATAAACCATATCCATGGCTGCTTTTCCTACAGAGTTCATAGCCAATGCAGAGAATACAACCGGTATCATGCCGCCGACAAACAGCATAGCTAATACAGGTGCTTTAAAGATATTAATACCTTCGATACCTGTAAAGGTGACATAAGCTGCAAATAAAGCTAATGAAGTTAAAGCTGCTGAAGCAATAGCGAATCCTTTGCCGGTAGCAGCAGTTGTGTTGCCTACTGAATCTAAAATATCTGTTCTCATTCTCACTTCTTTTGGTAATTCGCTCATCTCGGCGATACCACCCGCATTATCTGAAATAGGGCCAAAAGCATCAATAGCTAACTGCATAGCAGTAGTCGCCATCATGGCAGACGCCGCTAGAGCTACACCATAGAATCCTGCTAATGCATAGGAGCCCCATATAGCAGCAGCGAATAAAATAATTGTAGGGAAAGTGGATATCATACCTGTAGCTAAACCCGCTATAACATTTGTACCAGCACCCGTACTAGATTTTTGTACAATAGCTAAGACTGGCTTAGTTCCTAGACCTGTATAGTATTCAGTTACAGAGGAAATTACTCCACCAACAATTAATCCTACAATAGTAGCATAGAATACTCTCATAGATGAAATTTCTTTTATGCCTTCACCGAAAAATTCCATCTGCATCGTAGCAGGAAGCATCTTGTTGACTAAGAAATAACAAGCAATAGCTGTTAAAAGAATAGATACCCAGTTTCCAATATTCAAAGCACCCTGTACCTGAGCTTCCTTAGCCTCATTGCTTGAAATTTTCACTAGTAAAGTTCCTATAATAGAAAATAAAATACCGAAGCCTGCTATAACCATAGGCAATAAGATAGGACCTATACCTCCGTATATGTCTGCTATACTTCCACCCATGTCCTCGATTACATAATTTCCTAAAACCATAGCTGCTAAAACAGTAGCTACATAAGACCCAAATAAATCAGCGCCCATACCTGCAACATCTCCTACATTATCGCCTACGTTATCCGCTATGGTAGCTGGGTTACGAGGATCATCTTCAGGAATACCTGCTTCCACCTTGCCTACTAGGTCAGCCCCTACATCAGCAGCTTTTGTATAAATACCACCTCCTACTCTAGCAAATAAGGCTATAGACTCGGCACCCAATGAAAATCCAGCCAAGGTTTCCAATAAAACTGTCATGTCATGCGTATTTGTCCAGGTTCCATTCATAAAGTAATGGAATAGAATAATGAAAAATCCAGCCAAGCCAAGTACAGCAAGTCCTGCAACACCTAATCCCATTACCACTCCACCACTAAAAGAAACTTTCAAGGCTTGAGGAAGTGAAGTACGAGCTGCTTGAGTTGTTCTAACATTCGTTTTGGTAGCGATTCTCATTCCCATATTACCAGCCAAAGCAGAAAAAATAGCGCCGAAAATAAAGGCGACTACAATTAAAATATGGGTGGTTGGTACAATAAATGAAATCCCAGCTAAAGCAATACTAGCTATTAAAACAAATATTGCGAGTAGTTTATACTCTGCATTTAAAAAAGCTAAGGCACCTTCGTATATATAGTCAGAAATTTCTTTCATTTTACCATCACCAGCATCTTGCTTCAGCACCCAAGAACGTATAACCACCATGTAAATAAGACCTATCATAGCCATAATTAAAGGAATGTAAATCATTATTGAACTCATACTCATTTGTTTAATATTTATTGTTTGATTTTTATAAAGGTTGGCAAAAATAGAAGTTTTTATTTTCTAAAGTCATTTTTTTTCCCCATATAGAATTACTTCATTTCTTTCATCGTCATGAGACGATAGTCACTTTTACCGTATTGGTTTTTGATTTTTCGTCGAATGGCATTGATGCGGTATTTATGACAATATTCCCTATTTTAAGTAATTTTTTCTCCTTCAAAATGTCTATGACATCTTTAATAGTTTTGTCAGTTCCTTCAAATCCTTCGTAATAGAATCCTTTGACGCCCCATATAAGACTCATAGTATAAAGAAGAGGCTTATTATCACTAAAGATATAGATTTTAGACTTGGGTCTAAAGCTTGATACCCTGAATCCAGTATAGCCAGACCTTGTCATACCTATAATAGCCTCCGCTTTTAAATCTTCTGCTAATGCCACAGCACTATGACAAACCGCGTCGGGAATATAATCGTGCGAATTCTCATTGCTAATATAGCTCTCAATATTGTATATATCACTATTATTTTCTACTTGGTCTATGATTTTAGACATAGTCTCTATAACCTTCTCAGGGTAGAGTCCCACAGAGGTCTCACCACTCAGCATAAGTGCATCAGCACCATCGAGAACTGCATTGGCTACATCAGAGATCTCTGCTCGAGTAGGAAAACTTCGTTCAGTCATACTCTCCATCATTTGAGTAGCTACGATTACTGGTTTACCTAGTTTATTGCATTTTTTGACTATTTCTTTCTGCAGCAAAGGAACTCTTTCAAGAGGAACTTCGACAGCCAAATCTCCGCGAGCGACCATAATGCCGTCCGATACTTCTAGAATGCTGTCCAGATTTTCAATCGCTTCTGGTTTTTCAATCTTGGATATCACTTTAAGGTAAAGCCAAGCATCGCCAAAAACTTTTTTGACCTCTAGCACATCTTCTGCTTTTCTTACGAAACTCAGTGCTATCCAGTTTGCTCGATTATTTATCGCAAATTCTAAATCAGCCCTATCCTTAACCGTTAGGGATTCTATAGAGGTTTTAGTATGCGGGAGATTAACGCCTTTTTTCGATTTGAGCTCACCTCCCTCTAACACAATAACTTTAATAGTTTGATCATCTATAATAGAAAGTACTTGCAACCTTATTTTTCCATCATCTACTAAGATATCTTCCCCTATATTCACGTCCTCCCCTAACCTATCGTAGCTGACATATAATTTCTCAAGATTAGATACTTGTTTTACATTAGTGACTAATATTTGATGTCCCGTTTTTAATATGAGACTTCCATTTTCTACATCGCCTACTCGGATTTTAGGACCCTGTAGATCAGCTAAAATAGCGATGTGAGTGCCATATTTTTTATTAAATTCCTTGACCTTTTGAAAACCCTTGAGATGAAATTCGTAATCTCCATGAGAAAAATTGAAGCGAAACACATCGACTCCGTGTTTTATCATAGATTCAAAAACCAAATCAGATTCGCATGCTGGTCCATAGGTAGCTATAATTTTTGTCTTATTATTTTTTAGAATCATATTTCTTTATTTTCGTTTTTAATTATAACATTGAAGTTAAACAGAGACATTTTAATCTTGATTTATAAAACTAGTTACTTTATCATAAAATTCAGACGGATTATCTGCATGTACCCAGTGCCCAGCATTGGATACGTATTCCAATATTGCCTTGGGGTATAGGTCAAAGAGATATAAAGAGGTTTCCTTAGTAATATATTTACTTTCCTCGCCGCCTATAAACAGCGTACGACCATTAAATCCCTGAGAAGGCAGACGCTGAATGAGATACAGATAATCTCTGGATAAAACGCTTAAATTAAACTTCCATTCAAAGGTAAGGGTACTTTCATTGCGTCGTATATTTTTCATCATAAACTGGATAACACTCTCATTATCTATTCTATTTCTAACTTCTTTTTCTATTTCTACCCTAGATGAAAGTGACCTCAGGTCTATAGCTTGGAGCATATCAAATACCTCGGTGTGATGCGGAGGGTATGGATATGGAGATACGTCAACTATTATGAGACTATCTATCAGATCTGGATAGATAGCAGCGAATTCCATTGCTATTTTTCCACCCATAGAATGACCGAGAAGATGCAATTTCTTTACACTTTCATGACCAATTATTCTATGTAAATCAATCACTAGAGATTCAAATTTCATATCATCGCTGTGAAAGGATCTCCCATGATTTCTTACATCGACTGAGATAACACGGAATGATTCTGACCATTTTTTAGCCAAGCTTTGCCAATTATCTAAACTCCCAAATAGGCCATGTATTATCATCAATACTGGTTTGGAGAAATTATCTGTGATTTTATAATGCAGGAGAGGCGCTACCATTTCAATTTAGTATTTTAGATCGTTTACGCAGAAAAGTGCTTAGCACATGGTGATAATCTTTATCTATGTCTGCCTCTACAAAATCCACTCCATATTGAATACACTTAGTTTTTATAGCATCTATCTTTCGATAGATCGATTTTTGATATTGAGCTTGAACCTCTACAGGGATCAATTTTATTTTTTCGCCATGTTCCAGATCTATAAACTCTGTAGGCTGAATACCATAATCTAAGTCTATCTCTGTCCGCTTCTGATTTACATAGAATATTATGAGGTCATGCTTCTGAAAGGATAAGTGCTGCAGTGCTTTCATAAATTTTAAATCAAAATTTTCGTCCACCTCTGTATCTAATAAATCGGTGAACACTATGACTAAAGATCTTCGCTTAAGAGTAAAAGCCAAGCTGTGAATACACTCTATGATATCAGATCTAGAAGGATTGGTTTCTTGCTTTAAAAAAAGCTCTAAAGCAGAATAAATTAGTTGTTTATTCTTTTCTGTCTGCTTTGGTTCTATATTCTGAATAATTTTCTCTGAAAATAAAGTTAAGCCGAAGGCATCGCGCTGTTTTTTAAGTAAATGTATTAGACTGGCGATAGCTATACAGCTGAATTCAAGTTTATTCTTAGCAAGTCCTTTGGGAAAATACATTGAATTCGATACATCTAGCACTAGCTGACATCTGAGATTTGTCTCTTCATCATATTTTTTGATAAATAGCTTATCTGTTCGTGCATAGACTTTATAGTCTATATTTTTAAGATTATCCCCTAGATTGTATTGTTTATGCTCTCTAAATTCTGCAGAAAAACCATAAAATGGGCTTCGATGAAGTCCAATTAAATAGCCTTCAACTATTTTTTTTGCTAAGAGGTCTAGTTTATCTATGGATGCTAATTCCTTGATCATTTGTGAAGCAAAGTTACTATTTTCATAACACTTGATCTTAAAATTAAAGTTAAGAATAAAATTAAGATGGCCTAATCTGCGTTATTCATGAAACCCAAAGGCGAGTTAATTTACAAAGACAAAACACATACTCTGCTGGAATATCTATAGTAAATGGAAAAAAAATGAATGTAAGCACAATAAAAATACATTGGTAGCGTTATACAAAGCAAAACATAAATAACTAAAAATCATATATATGCAAGAAACTTATACCCACGAACTATTACATTCAATCTATGGAGAGCTAGACTGCTGTCCAGACACAAAGCTCAAGCACGAAATTTTAAAAAATCCTGCCTTAGCAGAAGAATACAGGGCGCTTAAAAAAAGTAAATCTCTATTAGATTCTAACCTTTTATCTCCCAAGGTGTCTACCGTAGAGTCTATTCTAGCGTTAAGTAAGCGAAAAAAAACAGAACTCGTCTAGTTTTTTTGCAGAGAATCAAAGTTTTATAGAACTGGTTGACTGGACTTAGAGTTTAACCAAAAATTTACTTTATTTTCTCGGCTATTTTATCTAGCAGCCAATTTTTTTCTACTATTTGCGGATGATTCTTGATTTCGTCCTCAAGTTTTTTCACCTTACCGCTTGTCACAGCATAGATTTTATCTACTATTCTCAGATAGTTTAAAATACTAGTTTTATGGATTTCAGAAACAATCTTGTTCTTCTTTATATACTCTTTAAAACTAATAATCAGAGAAGCAAAGGCATCAGATTCTCTCAATTCATAATAGTTTTTTAGCAAGAGTACCTTCGAATTAATAGAGTAAAAAGCATCCCTACCAAAGTCAACCTGCAATAATTCTCGGAGGCTATCTTTATAAAGAGACTTTTCAAAGCGAATTCGAGCTAGATTGAAATGTCTGCATGAATCGATAGTATCCTTTCCAAGCATTTCTACATACCTCTTTATAAAATCTTCTGCTCTTTCATAATCTTTCTTCCGAAGAAAAATATGTATTACATTATTAATCTTTGTATTATTAATGTAATTAGGAATATTAAAAATATTTTGCTCTTCAAACATGAGAAATAATTCATATTGCTCGTCTATAAACTTCACATGTCCTTTATTTATTTGAGCAGTAGAATAATTCAATAAAAATGAAATGAAGTTGATTTTATCCTCATTATCCCATAATGCCAAATTTTTAAAGACTAAATCCTTATATCGGAAATAATCTTCATGTTGTGTTGAATGCAGCATTTCAATTAACGCTATATAAGTCTGAAATTCAGGCAAAACCATATAAGATGCATTTTCTTTAATTTCCACAAACTTACTTTCGGCTATCTGTAGTTCAGATGATTTGTAAATATTACTAAAGGTGATTAATAAACAATATTGCCTGAGAAAAACATAATCAGAAAATTGAGCCGCCCTTTTTGACATTGAGATGAGAGAATTAAATTTCACCTCTACATTAGAACTAAATTGAAACTGATAACTCCCTTCTATAAAACTTTTATAATAACTGAATAAGTAGCGATCCAGCGAATTGGCGGGGATAAATTCATTTTCTATATTATAAAGTATATTTTTTTTTAGTTTTTTATTTTGGATAAAGTCCATCCAAATTTTCTCAGAATGAATGTTTTTCTTTTCATTTTCTTCTAACAGTATAAATTCTTTAATAGCCTCTAGCAGCCTATTTAAGGTAAATCTCAGCTTGCTATCGTTATAATCATCATGAGGATAGGTAGACTGAAATAAAACTTCTTTATTCAAGTCATCTAATTTATCCTTGGCAGCATATGCTGCGAGACACTGGTGGCAATGGACGATTGTTTCACTCCTAGACCAATGGCTAGTCGATATAAATTTATTTAATTTCTTAAGTTCCGCTTTACTCCAGGTAGAGTAGATTTCGCCAATGACACTTTGTTTCATTTTAAAATTTGTCTAACAAAGTTAAAATAATATTTTGTTTTCGTCTGAGTTTATTTCTATATTTGTATCGAGGTTTTGAGATTAAAGAATTTTGAATACTCTGCACCTCCACCTTTAAGATAAATAAATGAAAATCAAAAGAAACACTGCCATGAGGAAAGTTTTATTTTTTTGCCTTCTATTTCTAGGTTCTAATAAAGACTTGTGTGCTCAGCTCAATAAGGATTCATTTGCATTCAGAGATGATATGAATGTAGATTATAATTTATACGTCAAAGTCAACGATGTCAATCCAAGTTTATTGAAAATTGTAAGCGTCCTTAAGTCAGGATCAGATACGAATTTATATACTCTTCAAATTAGTTCAGATTCAAACTATATCAATATTAAATCTACAAATACTAGCCTTCTCAGTGGAAGTTTTCAATACAAAACAATACAAGGCGCGCTATTAGATTCCACTACAGTGTATTTTGAGCGAAAAGCCATGGCTGGGGATGTTTACCCGGGAGATTGTAACAAAGATAATTTAGTAAATCACATGGATTTATTTCCAATTGGTCTTATGTTCGGGCAATATGGTTCTCCTAGAAACCTTGCAGATACTAACATATCTTTTGGCGTACCAAAGAAGGTGAATAATTGGTTTTTTGAGCTGCGAGGTATCAATGCTAAACATGCGGACGTTGATGGCAATGGTTGGGTAGATGAGCAGGACATTAATCATTTAAAAAGAAATTTCGGAAAAGATAAAGGCAACTACTTACCGATTTTAAGTTTTGCATCTAATGATGTCAAGTTATCTCTGTCTATATCTGATACCATTAAACTTAGTTCAGCAGTTAATAATAAGCTTAGTATTCCTATAGTGATTACCTCTCCAAATAAAATAAATGCTTATGGCATAGGCTTTAGCTATACCGTGCAGATTTATGACAAAAACTCATTTTCTCAGTTAAAATTTTATCCCTACACCAAATATATTAGATCGAATATTTGGGATGAATTTACGACCTTATATTTGATGGATACGACCAGCTTCAACGAACATGTCAATATAGCCTACTGCAAGCGTAATCAATCTAATGGAGATATAGATCCTCAAGGAGGCGTCATTGATATCGTCATAGATGATGTACTGATAGGTATCGCAAATCCCGGCGAGCAAACCCATCTTAATATCTACCTAAAAGAGGTAGCATTCATCGATAAAAACTACAATACAATACCGATAACTCCTGTGTCTAAAAGAATTTATTTACAAAAAGCTACTTCCTCTATCGCGCAGGTGCAGCATATGGGCTGGTCAGTATATCCGACTATGCTGGAAGAAGAGTTAACTATATTGAACCCACTAGCTCGCAAGGCTAATTATCAAATTTTTAATACTATGGGACAAATAGTAGCCTCGGGTAGAATGACAGAAAAAGTGATTATCTCTACAAACTTTTGGTCACGGGGCATGTATTACATTAAAAACGATATCAGTACTGAAGTTATTAAAATTAAAAAGTAATTTTTTTCATTAAATTTATGTTTTCAAGAATCGGCTATACTTCCAGATAGCCGATTTTTTTGTTTTTAAATAGATCTATATTCAGCTATGTTAATAACACATGAAAAACCAATATTCTATATTAGATATCAAATAAAACCCTATTAGTTTTAATTATTTCATAAAAAAACATCTAACAAACTGATTTTTTTCTTCTTTTATCTCGCATTTTAATATCGCATCTTTGTATTGAAAAACTAATCAACCTTAATTTATTTTATAAGCAAGCTCCAAAAATATGAAAACTTTAAAAAACCCTAACCTATGGACTTAGTAATTTCTGAAACTAAATTCATGGAAAATAAAAACAAAGAATACTAAAGACGAAGCTGATTTAGCAGCAGCAACCACGAAAACTTAAATCTTTTCTATCTAGAAATTGATTTGCTGGTTATTTTCAAAAGAAGAGGTCACCTGCAACGGGTGGCCTTTATTTTTTTATGGTAAAGTGAGGATTAACCTGTCTAATTATTATAAATGACTCCAGGCACTGCAGATATGGACCTTCGCTAGAACTAGCTTTAAACATTTTATTGATCAATTACCTATTCCTATTCTATTATTCAATTACTTTGTAAATTTTAAAGGCCCAATTCGGGTTAATGTTTTTTTATAACCATAGTTGTCAGTCTAGCGACACTAACCATTCTATCCTTTTCATCTTTTATTTCAATATTCCAAACATGGGTCGTACGACCCAGGTGAAACGGCTTGCAAGTGGCTATTACAAAACCATCTTTCATGGCTCTCAAATGATTGATATTTAATTCTAAACCCACAATACTCTCTTTTTCTTTATCTACACACATGACTGCTGAGACACTGCCAATAGTTTCAGCCAATGCAGCCGCAGCTCCGCCATGGAGCAAGCCCATGGGCTGTTTCGTTTTCACTGTCACAGGCATTTTCATTTTGAGATAATTATCGCCCAATTCTAAAAACTCCATATCTAAATGCTGACCCATTGTATTTTCGGCTCTTTCAGATAGCTCTTCTATTGATTGAGGTGATTTCCAGATAAATGACATATTATAAATTTGAGCACGAAATTAAGGATAGTAATTCGAAGTTAAACAAAAAAGACTTGTTCTATATAGAACAAGCCTTTTTCTGAAAATTCAAAAAAATAAACTTTATTTTTCTATAAGCTGTGAATCGCCTATAAGATGTTTGATTTTATCTATAATACTAGGAAGCATTCTTGCGGCAGCATACTGCTTCATAGCTTGTCTAGCCTCTATGGCAGGAGATCCAAAGTATCGCTGATTTCCTTCTAAATTTTTATCTACATTGGACGATGCTAGAATTATAGCATTGTCCCCGATTAGAAGCCCTTTTGAAATACCAACTTTACCATAAATCGTAACGTTATCGCCTATAGTTGTTTTACCTGCTATAGCCACTTGAGCGCATAGCAGGCAGTTCTGTCCTATGACTACTCCATGTGCTATATGGATTTGATTATCCAATTTTGTACCTTTACCTATCCGAGTGGTGCCTGAAACGCCTGAATCTATGCTGCAGCTTGAACCTATTTCTACATCATCTTCGATGATTGTATTTCCGATCGTATGCATTTTAAGATATTTCCCATCTTGTTTATTATAGTAAAATGCCTCTGAGCCAATAGCAGTATTAGACTGAATAATGACATTATTTCCTATTGTGGTATTCGAATAAATTGTCGTATTGGGATAAATAATACAGTTGGATCCAATTCTTACGTTTCTACCAATAGATACGCCAGGGTAAACAATTGTATTATCCCCTATGGTGGCCTCTGAACTAATTAAATCATGGCTATGCAGTGTCGGAAAATAGTCTTTTGCTATTTTATTATATACTTTGAAGGGGTTATCAGTATATATTAAGCATTTGCCTTGAGGACAATCCAAATCTGTATTGATTAGAATAAATGAAGCTGAACTGTTTAGGGCCTTATCAAAATATTTAGGGGTGTCTACAAAGGTCATATCGCCTTCCTTTACCTTATTTATTTCATTTAACCCAATCACTTCCTTTGAGGACTTATTTTCTATAAGTCTTAATCCATATTTCTGGATAAGCTCTGATAACTTTATTGGTTCCTTAAAATTCATATTCTATACTTTTCAGACGAGAATACATGGCGAAAGGTTGCACCAATAAAAAAAGGCTAGTGATAACACCAGCCTCAAGGCGGAGAGAAAGGGATTCGAACCCCTGGACCTATTACAGTCAACGGTTTTCAAGACCGCCGCATTCGACCGCTCTGCCATCTCTCCGGGTGCAAAACTAAATTAATTAATTTTATCGAATTGTTTTTTTTGTGAAAAAGAATCAATAGGAACCCAAGCCACGGAATTTCAGCAAGATATAAGCTGTCAGAACTTTGGGGGAACAAAAAAAATGGTGTCTACTGAATATTGAGCTGCAAATTCTTCGTAATCATCCCTACGGCTATAGCCAGTAGGATGACGCCGAACATTTTTCTCATGACAAGAATAGTGCTCTCTGAAATTTTATCTTTCAAAAAATTCAAATATCTCAGAACCAAAAATACAACTAATACATTGATAACAATAGCTATAGCTATTTCGACATAGTTATATTGAGATTTTAAGGTTAATATAGTAGTGATAGTGCCCGCACCAGAGATCAAGGGAAATGCAACGGGGACTAATGCCGTAGCTTTGTTTTGCTCCTTGGCTTGTTTTATGATATTTCTACCTAAGACCATTTCCATAGCTAATATAAATAGAATGATGCCGCCAGCTACAGCAAAAGAGGACTTTGTAACACCCAGAAATGATAGAAACATCTCACCGAGAAAAAGAGCCAGCATCATGATAATAAGCGAAGCAATAGAGGCTCGCTCTGGGTGAATCTCTCCAGAATTTTTACTGATATCTATCAATAAAGGTAGCACACCGATAATATCAATAACTGTAAATAGTGTGATAGTTACTGTCAGAATTTCTTTTATGCCTATGCCTTCCATGAATCTTAATATAAAATACAAAATTAATCTATTTCTGACGAATAGCTTCTCAACAATCGTTATATATTTTATTAATTTTCAGTGAAATAGCACTAGTTGAGAATTGAGTAGCGGCATAATCTGCTAAAATCTCACTTTTTAAAAATGGGTGTGCGTGAAGCATATCGGTCATAGCTGAGATAAGCTGGCTGGTCTTCCCTTTATCAATCAGAATACAGAATTCAGGGGTGAACTCCTCAACACCCCCTACGCGACTAGAGATATAAGGTAAACCACATGCCAAGGCCTCCGCCAGCACACAAGGTTGATTTTCGAAATCACTAAAGAGAATAAAGCAATGAGCCCTCTGCATGTAGGCTGCTACCTCATGATGAGAGAGCGGTGGCAGCACTGTTATGACATTTTCTAACTGATGTTGACTGCGAAATTTTTCAATAATTTCTCTAGACCCATTGCCGCCTATGGTTAAAGTGAATTGAAAACCACCTTGATTCAATTCCTTAATAGCGTCAAGTATACCTAAAATATTTTTAGCCTTACTAAGATTGGAAATATGAAGAAAATTAAATACTATTGGCTTCAATTCTCTAGGCTGAAATCTATCGGTGTCTACTACATTCGGGACTATGTGTAAAGGTAAATTGCCAAAAAAATACTCTAATCGCTGACCTAAGTGCAGGCTAACAGGCATAACAGCTTTGGCCGATCTAAAAATTGGTCTGAATACGAGCTTCTTCAGCCATGCATTAGGAAGCTCATCCAACCTATGATACTGGGTGGCATGCTCAGCTATGACATATGGGAGGCGCTGAAAAAGCAGCCATATAAAATGATAGTGCACTACATTAGCATGTATCAAATCGGGCGGAGAAATGAGTTTCATTCCTTTATAAAATCCCCATATTTTTTTCAAAAAATTAAGACAACTAAAAGATGATTTAGGAAAATAATATATGTATTCCTTTAAATTTGGATTTCGCTCATTAATAACTAACTTCCAAGAACTAAGCTGCGGATCCCCTTCCATATGAAGAACGGAGACTCTATTTAGAAGCGAAACCGCCTCTGCATGTCTCTGTACGAAATCACCATTATAGGCGTCTACATTGGATGGATACCAGCTCGAAATGAAGAGTATATGTTTTTTGATTTATTATCGATTTAAAGTTTGAGTACAAAATTAAGTATTATCTCAAACTCAACAACAGAAGTTTCCGGAAAATCATCAATTATCGGTATGACAACCTATTTTAATAATAATAAACGCCTTCAGCATAAATTCATTCATTCTAAAGTATTTTTTTTACATTTGATTTATTAGTAGGTATATAACTATAGGAATGACACCAAGACGCACTAGGCTTAAAATAGGTAGAGTAATTTTATTAGTGTTACTCTTTTTTTTCCTTTTATTTATTTTTAATTATTTCTCTACTTTGAGACCTGCATTTCTCTTTCCACGCTGGAAAGACTATGCTGTGCATGGTATCGATATTTCCAAATATCAAGGTAATATAGATTGGTATCAGTTAAAATCACATGAAGTCAAATTTGTCTTTATGAAAGCTACAGAAGGGAAAGAGCTGGTAGACAATTTATTTAAAACCAACTGGCAAGGCGCTAAAGAAGCAGGAATATCAAGAGGAGCCTACCACTTTTACAGACCGAATGTAGACTGGAAAATTCAAGCTAGAAACTTCATAGAACAGGTAGAGCTAGACAAGGGAGATATGCCACCAGTATTAGATATTGAGCTTATTCACCATCGAAATCAATTAAATTTATTATCCGATATACGAAAATGGCTAGAAGTGATAGAAAAACATTACGGTATTCGGCCTATAGTCTACACCTATGAAAATTATTATAATCGATTTCTTTTAAATGAATTCAGACATTACAACCTATGGATAGCCAAGTATAACTATAGTTCACCAGGATTAGAAGATAATGCTCGATGGGAGTTTTGGCAATTTTCTGAAACTGGTGAATTAAAAGGAATAGATCATAAAGTAGATTTAAATTGCTTTTATGGCACAGAGGCACAATTCAGAAAAATATTAAAGAAATGAAATCCTATGTTTCTAATTTGTATTTATATCTAAAAGGACTTGGTAACGAAACTATCGCTCATAATCAAGCTAGGTATATGCGTTATAGATTCCCATTTTTTGGTTTAATTAGTGCTACAAGAGAAAAGTACTGGAAAGAATTTCAAGAAATCGAAGGGAATTTAGAAAAGAGTAAGGTGGTGGAATTTGCGCGAGAGTGCATTCAATATCCCGAAAGAGAAATGTGGTATGTGGCATCACAAGTATTGAAAGAAAATAAGAAAAAATTGAAATCCGAGGACCTAGAATTTATCAAAGAAATAATAGTTAAATCAGACTGGTGGGATATCGTGGATTTATTAGCCTCGAATTGTATTGGAGCTATTTGTATAAATTTCAATGAGCAGAGGAATGAAGTGAATAGCTGGATTCATGATGAAAATTTTTGGCTACGCCGAACAGCAATAATTTATCAATTAGGATATGGAGTAAAAACAGATGAAAGCGTTTTATACAAACATATTCTTCTCACATGTCACGAAAAAGAATTTTTCATTCGCAAAGCTATAGGCTGGGCACTGCGATCGTATTCAAAGATAAATCAAGACTCGGTGAGAAGTTTTATAGAAACAAATCAGGGTAAACTTTCCCACTTGAGTATTAAAGAGGGCAGTAAGTATTTATAAGTCTAGATTTATTCTACCTCTAATTCTATTTCTTTATCTTCTCTAACTATTTTCTCGATCCCACCAAATATTATTGATTTGACCTTCGGAAACCATTGATTTTTTGATGTATCATATCTTTCGCCGTTGTACAATGCATAATTTTTGTATTCTCCTTCTTCAATAAGAAAATTGTCCTTATTATAAACTTTTAAAAAACCATTTCCTGAAGAATCAAGACCAATTGTTTTATACTGTTCATATATTTCAAGAAGCCATTCTTTCATTAGTTCAACATCTGTATTATTATATATATGAATTAGTCTGCCAGTTTGTTTAAGAAATCGCTCACCTGTTAAGGAATAAATTTGGTCGTATCCAGCTGTTCTATCTATAGGAACATTTTTATAGACCGAATAAAGAGTAATGGTATCCATTGTAACCACATATAAACCAGAATCTTCACCACTTTGAAGACATGAGCCAAAGCTAAATTTATAACTTCCGTTTTTGAATAATATTAAATGTGAGCTATTAAATGGTGAAAATACGGTAGTATATATACTTTTTTCGGTATTACTTAACTCTCTTGCCATTTTTTTTTCTTGACTAAAGCACGTAACTGAAAATAGCCAAATAATAGCTACAAAACATATTTTCATATTTGACTTTATTTCACAAAATAATGCGATTAAAAATACGTTGCAAAAAATTCAAATAACTCTGATTTTTTTGGGATTTTATCTACAAAACTTAAAACATCACCGCCTTGAACCAAACTCGCTTAGCTTCTAAATCCACTTTGTCAACTGATATAGTTATGGGCTGACCCATGTGGAATTCGACATGGGACTGTCTGCCTTTTAGCGTTAGGGAAGTGATATCGAAGCTGAATACTTCTTTAAAATTGGTACTAAGTTCTACATAGCCCTCACATTTATTATCTTTCAGTTCTACCCAGAAACCAGTGCCATTCATACCGCTGATGATGCCCTGGTATTCTTTTTTAAGATGATAACTCAAATATTCTACCTGCTTGTATTTAATGCCTTCGCGCTCACAGTCAGTCGCTTTGCGCTCCTGATCAGAGCAGTGCACACAAATCTCCTCTATTTGAGCGGCAGTATAGTTCAGTTTTTTCTTTTTAAGTACATTCGTTAAAAGCCTATGAGCTATAAGATCTGGATAGCGGCGTATAGGTGAGGTGAAGTGAGAATAATGGGTATAACCTAAACCGTAGTGACCTATATTTATGGTAGAATAATATGCCTTAGACATAGACCTAATGGCCATTTGATTGAGGATATCCGATTCAGGCGTATTCACTATAGAGCCTAGAAACTCATTTAGTATTTTGGATGCCTGCTCCGGTTTATCAATTTTCTTTAATTTATGACCTCCGAGCTTCAGTGCAGAGTCTCTAAACTGTTCTAACTTAGCCATATCCGGCACATCGTGATCTCTGTATACGCCTGCAGGAATGAGCTTCTTTTTAGTATAGACATCTAAAGCTCTGGCTACACTTGTATTGGCACGGAGCATGTATTCCTCTATCAGCCAATTCGCTTCTTTCTGCACCTTGGGAATTATATCGAGAGGTTTACCATCCTTGTCTAGCACGAACTGTACTTCTGAAGCTTCAAAGTTGATCGCTCCTTTTTGGAAGCGTTCTTCGCGCCAAATTGAGGCGATACCTTGCAAAAGCTTTATAACGTCTGCATGGTCTCCTTTTCCAGTTTCTATGACCTCTTGGGCTTCTTCATAGGTAAATCTTCTATCGGAATGTATTACGGTCTTCGCAAGATATTCATCATGTATCTTACCATCTTCATCTATATGGTAAATCATGGAAAATGCTAATCTATCTACCTTAGGATTAAGAGAGCATAATTCATTAGATAATTTTTCTGGTAGCATAGGAGCTACTCTATCCGGAAGATATACGGAAGTAGCTCGGCGAAGAGCTTCTTTGTCTAATTCTGTACCATCTTTTACATAGTGAGCTACATCCGCTATATGAACCCCAATTTCATATTGATCATTGTCTAGTTTTTTTACCGAAAGAGCGTCATCGAAGTCCCGTGCCGTTTTCGGGTCAATTGTGAATGTAAGCGTAAAACGCATATCCAGTCTATCGGCTAAGTCTTCTGCGCTAAGTTTAGACTGAATGGGTTTCAACTCCTCTAAGACATTTTCAGGAAATTCTTGGTGAAATTCACGCTCCAGAAGGATAGAGCGCATGGTCAGTTCATTCGGATTGAAGTTTTTCAATACTTCTATGACCTTACCTCTTGGATTCTTCTCTTTTTCGCCCCATTCTAGAAATTCTATTTCTACATAGTCTCCGTCTTTAGCTTCGTGTGTATATTTTGAGGAAATATAAAAATCAAAGAGTGCTTTGGAAGAAATAGGTGTTACAAAAAAGACATCAAAGTCTTTGGATTTATGTACCGAAAATTTACCTATAAAACTTTTTAGCTTGCGTTCTATGACCTTTATAAATTTGGCTTCGGGACGCTTGCCGTCTTTTACCTTATCTAGGTTGACTAGTATTCTATCCCCTGAGAATGCGGGCACATTCTTATTGCGCATGATGGCATCGCGCTCCAACCCTTCTATAGCTACAAACATGGCTCCTGTAGCCGTAATATCTAATACACCTTCTACTTCATTTGTGTTCTCGTGATTCATAACTTTTGATTTCTTAGTTGATTTATCCGAGGCGTCTTTGGCAGGGATTAGGTTTTTTGCTTTTTCGGTGAGTGGTTTTTTCTTTACATCATCATCCCATTGTTTGAGCATGTAGACATCCATTTCTAACTCTACTATTTTCTTTTGTCTTTTTAAAACCATGAGGGCATGGATAAGTTTTTCTTTTCTAGTGCTATTTGGGAGAAGTTCTTTGAGTTTATCAAAGGTGAATTTCTTCTCATAATTTTTACCAAAGAGCTTGAGTATTTTTGTTTCTGTGAGTTCTTTTTTATCTTTCACTTCTGTTCATTTATATTTAATTGATTATTATTTTTAGGTGGATTTTAGGGAGGTTTAGCACATCAAATCACTAGCTATAGCATCCGCTAGGATTTTCCCAGAGTTAGTGAGTTTAAAGGTCTTGTCGTCCCGTATGATAAGATTTTGATTTTCAAAATTTCTAACTTGATCTAGAAATTGAATTTCAAAATTTTCACCAAAGGTAGTTCTTATTTCGTCAATATGTATGCCAAATATTGTTCTTAGTCTGGTCATTATGTATTCATTGTATCTATTTTCTAAGCTCAAATGTTCTTGTTTCCAATATTCATTCTGCTGCGCCAAACCCTCAATATAAAGCTTTAGATTCGATACATTCCATCGCCGTTCTTCTCCTAAATAGCTATGCGCGGATGGTCCAAAACCTAAATAAGGCGTTTGCATCCAGTAGCCGATATTATGCTGTGACCAGTAGTTTTCTTTTCCGAAATTAGAAATTTCATAATGGATGAATCCTGCATTTTCCAGCTCTTCTATCGTATACAAGTACATTTCATTGAGGGTATCGTCGCTCTCTATAGGAAGTTCATTTCGACCCACTTTTCGAGCTAGGGCCGTCTTTTCTTCTATAGTGAGGTTATAGGTAGAAATATGCTTTACATCCAATTCGATGGCTTGTTTTAAATTATTTTTCCACTGCTGCATACCTGAATAAGGCAGACCGAAAATGAGATCAATAGATATATTATCAAATAACTTGTGGGCGTTTTCTATCGCTTTTAGTGCTTGCTGTGTAGTATGATTTCTATTCATTACTTCTAAATCAGCATCGGCAAACGACTGTACGCCTATACTCAATCTATTGAAACTGAACCCTCTCAACGACTTAATATAGTCTAGAGTCAGGTTTTCTGGATTAGATTCAATAGATATCTCAGCCTGGGATGATATCGAATAGTTATCTAGGATACTTCGCATGATTTTTTCTAAATCAGTCGAGGTCAGTATAGTAGGAGTACCGCCACCTAGGTAGATTGATGTTATATTTTGATGACTTAATTCACCAGCTCGCTCCTCTATTTCGTGGATAATAGCAGAGATATAGGCATCCTTTTTTACAGGACTCAGCGTGAAATAAAAGGAGCAATAATGACATGCTTTTTTACAAAATGGGATATGGAGATATAGAGAAGCCATTTATTCTGAATTGGCTACTAAGGTAACATCCGCAGCCATAGCATGGATTAATTCTTCTATTGAATCAAATTTCTTCTCTTCCCGCAAAAAGAGTTTAAATTCAATACACACTGATTCCCCGTAGATATCGCCTTCAAAGCCTAAGATATAACTCTCAATACTCTCATCTTTTCGTACCTCTACTGTAGGATTTAATCCTATACTAGTAGCGGCTTTGTAGCGTTTACCATTTACTACTATACTGGTACTATAGACTCCCTTTTTAGGGATTAATTTATTCGGGTCATCTGGTAATATATTGGCCGTAGGATAGCCCAGTGTTCTGCCGAGTTGCTTGCCCTCTATGACCTTTCCAGTGATAGAATATTCATAACCAAGTAATTTTTTCACCTGGTCTATACTTCCATTCTGGATATGATTTCGTATAATACTAGAACTAACATGCGCACGTTTTATGAGATACTCATCTAATTGAATAATCTCTATACCTAAATGGAGTTTTTCCTTCAGCGCTATAAACGTATCTTTAGATCCTTGTCTATCTTTTCCAAATTTATGATCATAACCTAAAACGACTATTTTTGGCTGCAGCGGTATGAGGATGTCATTTAAGATAAAGTCTTCGGCACTTTTCTGTGAAAGGGCCTCTGTAAATGGAAGTGCTATCAAGTTTTGAACACCTAGCTGCTCAAGATGAGCTATTTTTTCTTGCCAAGTTTGAAGTAACTTAAAATCGTCATTCAGCTTCAAAATTAACCTAGGATGAGGCTCAAAGCTGATAAGATAAAATGGAATGTCCTTAGCTCTAGCCATTCTTTGTGCTTCAGTGATTAAATATTGATGTCCTAGATGTAGTCCATCAAAGGAACCTATAGTAATGACACTTTCAGCAAGCTGGGGTAATTCTTTATAGATTTTCATCATGCATCAATACGTGGCTAAAGATGAATGAATCGTATCCATATCTATAGATTGGCCTAGAGAGTAGTCTCCAATTTTACTTCGTATCAGATGATCTAAATAGGCCCCTGTGTTTAGTTTCTTACCAATGTCATAAGCCAGCGTTCTGATATAAGTACCTTTGGACGCAGTCACTTCTATTTTTAAAAGTGGTAGTGCATATTCTAGCACCTTTATTTCATAAATTTCTATTTCTTTAGCTTTAATTTCTACCTCTACTCCCTTTCTAGCTTTCAGATAGGCTGGCTTACCTCCTAGTTTTACAGCAGAGTAAACCGGAGGTATTTGCTCCTGATTACCTAGAAAACTAGCTAAAGTTTCTATGACAAAAGGTTCACTAAGATGCTCAATAGAATAAGTAGCGGACACTTCAGTTTCTTTGTCGTAAGAAGGTCTCTCTGCTCCCAGAAATATGGTAGCTAAATAGGTTTTCGGTAGCGCATGAATCGCATCTACCTGCTTGGTCATTTTTTGAGTACATATGATTAGAAGACCTTCGGCTAGGGGATCTAAGGTTCCCGCATGGCCTATTTTTAGTTTGGGAATCGACTTTCTAGTCAACCCCTTTATTTTTTTCACTACATCAAATGAGGTCCAATGGAGCGGCTTATAGACGGGCAGTATTACTCCAGATTCGAGATCACTTATTAGATTCATAATATATGCTTACAATTGGTCTTAGTTACATCATTTGCAATGTAAATCCGAAATATTTATTAAGTACTAAAACAAGAATACCTATTAGTATTCGATAATATGCAAACACAGTAAACCCATATTTCACTATATAGGAAACGAAAAACTTAATAGCCAATATAGCTACTAAAAAGGCAACAATATTGCCAAAAACTAAAACTGTAACCTCATGATTGGATATAGATTGCTTCCCCAATTTGAGAAAATCAAACAAGTCCTTAGCAGATGCTAGAAACATGATGGGCACAGCTAATACGAAAGAGAATTCTGCGGCGTCTTTTCTAGTCATGCCCTGAAACATACCGCCATAAATAGTAGCGGCTGATCTAGACACCCCTGGGAATATAGAAATAGCTTGAAATAAACCTATGAAGCCATAATTCATAGGTTTTAGATTGTTGTCATCATTTATTTTTTTCTTGAAGTAAGATTCTAAGTAGAGCATAATAAATCCCCCGATTAGCAAATTGATTCCAACAATGAGGACGCTTCCTAGAGCTTGATCTACATATTTTTTTAGGAGAAAGGCTATGATTACAGTAGGAATTAGCGAATAGGCTATTTTGAAATAAAATTCTAACGAAACAAAAAACCGTTTCCAATAAAGAAATAGAACAGAAAGAATCGCACCAAACTGTATAGAAATTATGAATAAATTAAGAAATGGACTGGTCTTAAGCCCAAGCGCTGCAGAGGCTAGAATCATATGCCCCGTGGAAGAGACTGGAAGAAATTCAGTAAGACCTTCTACAAGCGCTATGATGAACGCTTCGAAATAGGTCATTCACTCGTCTTTTTAATAGATAAGATCGCGTACAGTTCGATAATGAAGCCTAAGATAATCACTATAGGCGCTATGACGATTCGTCTGGTGCTATAAACGTCTTCTTTTGGAAATGTAGCAGTGAGACTTTCTACATCATTATTGGTACCCATCATCAGACCATAGCCAAGGAAAATAACCACAAGCCCTAATATCATAAGATGGTAGTTTTTCTTGCCAAACAATAGAGGAGTAGAATACGTTTGAGTTGTCTCTGTATATTTTGAGTCCGCTTTATCTATGTCTAGATTAGTTTTTATTTGCGCTTTTTTTGACATGTCAATATGATTTATAATTTAATACAATGAGTCTAATTTCATTCGGAGATACTTATTCACGGCAAAGAATGTACTGATAAATGAAAGTATAACACCTAGCAAAATTAATCCAAAAAAGATTATGGACAAATATTTTAATTCTTTTTGCAATTCTATTAGCTGAGTATATTTATCAAAAAGATATAAAATAAAGACTAAAAGACCCGAAGCTACTAGTGCACTGACTATACCATTCAGAATGGCGCGCCATATATATGGTCGAATAATAAACCAGCGTGTAGCGCCGACTAGCTGCATACTTTTGATAAGAAATCTATCTGAGAACATGGCTAATCGAATAGTACTATCAATCAAAATGACAGCGATAATTAACAAAAACAAGGTAATTGCGCCTAAAATCAGGGAGATTTTTCGTAGATTTTTGTCGAGTGTCTTTGAAATCACCTTAGGGTAGGTAGCATCACGAACCAATGCATTTTTTAAAATAAGTTTTTTAGTAGATTCTAAGATTTCTGGCTTGAACATCTCTGATTTTATATTTACCTCTAAGGAATTGAAAAGAGGATTGTAACCTATGATATTTATAAAATCCTCATTGATATCTTTTTTTAATTTAGCAGCAGCTATATCTTTAGAAACGAATTTTACCTTTTTTACCTCAGGTATATTTTCTAATTCGGCTCTAAATTTATCATAGGCACTCTGGACCGTATCTACAAGCTCTACCTGAATATAGACGCTCTCCTTGAGCACATCACTTGTATTTTTAGCTATCCATATAAATATACCTAAAAATCCAGTTAAGAATAAAACAGTGGTAATACTGAATATTGAGTTCCAGTAAGATATTTTATTGCGTGTGTTTTTTGAGTGTGCTCCCATAGATTTCTTTAATTTATTTAGTCAAATGATTTCCCTCTAGCATTGGTAATTTTTATAATTTCTTCGAATTGACTTTTGTTCAAATCGTTGTAGAAAAACAAAGCTGGATCTACTTTTTGGTCATTGTATTCCACCTCATAATGCAGATGAGGTCCTACAGAGGCACCGGTATTGCCAACAGAGCCTATTTTCTGACCTCGCTTGATCCTATCTCCTCCTCTCACGGCATAGGCCGATAGATGAGCATATCTCGTTTTGTAGCCATAGCCATGATTGACGATGATACAGTTTCCATACCCCCCTTCATAGCTGCATGATACCACTACGCCATCGCCAGACACATAGATAGGAGTACCCGTAGGTGCTGTAAAATCTATTCCTTCATGCCTCTTTGGTATTCTATAGATCGGATGCATTCTCCATCCAAAACCAGAAGCTATCCGTGTCAAATCTTTATTAGATATAGGCTGTATGGATGGAATAGATGTTAACATCTCATCTTTTCTGCGCACGAGGTCTGCTAATTCATTATAGGATTTTTCCTGCAGCTTCATCGTATTGCGCACTATGGTGATTTTTTTAAGTATCTCTCCAATCACAGCATAGCCTGATTCTTTGGTTAAGATATCATATTTTTCAGTTCCTTTTTCTGTGGTTTTCCATATATTATCGTCTATAGGATCACGCTGATAAATCACTCGATACATATTTTCATCCCGTTTACGAAGGGTAGCTAAGTCTTCACTCACTACCTCCAAATGTCTATCCAAGGTTTTATATTCTTTTTGTAGTAGTTTTATTCGTCGATTAAGATTCTGCTCATTGGGTGATGGGAATATTTTATGTGAGACCATCACTGAAATAAATCCAAAGACTAAAACGCCACTCATAATCATTAAACCATAGGTCAGCCTAGACTGCCAGCTCACCTTCTTATGCTCAAAGGTCAAGTTTGCAGGATTAAAAACTAAGGTTGGTTTCTTTTTTGCCATTATTTCTATATCTTTGCCTATCCAATTTAGAATAGAAAAAGTGGATTTTAGCTTACAAATAAAGCTATTTTTCCTCAATTTACGCTGATTTTAATCATATTAACAGATACAGAATATAAAAGAATGAATGCCAACGAGATTAGGAATAAGTTTTTAGAGTTTTTTGCTTCAAAAGGTCATAAGATAGTTCCATCTGCTCCTATGGTGGTTAAAAATGATCCTACCCTTATGTTTATAAATGCAGGAATGAATCCTTTTAAAGATATATTTCTTGGTAATAGACCTGCGGAAGTAGGGCGTATAGCAGATACTCAAAAATGTCTTCGTGTTTCTGGTAAGCACAACGATTTAGAAGAAGTAGGCGTAGATACCTATCATCATACCATGTTTGAAATGTTGGGAAATTGGTCCTTCGGCGATTATTTCAAAGAAGAAGCTATCCAGTGGGCTTGGGAATTATTGACTGAAGTCTATCAATTGCCCACAGACAGACTCTATGTGACTATCTTTGAAGGTGATGCGAGTGAAAATCTGGCCAAAGATGAGGACGCTGCCGGAATATGGGAAAAATATATAGCTAAAGATAGAATCCTACTAGGAAATAAAAAAGATAATTTCTGGGAAATGGGCGATGTAGGACCGTGCGGGCCATGCACTGAAATCCATTTTGATAGTAGACCTGATGCTGAGCGAGCTAAAATAGATGGAGCTAGTCTAGTCAATGCAGATAATCCATACGTTATAGAAATATGGAACAATGTATTTATGGAGTTTAACCGTAAATCGGATGGTTCTCTTGAATTTCTGCCCGCAAAGCATGTCGACACCGGTATGGGCTTCGAGCGTTTGGTTCGTGTCATCCAATGCAAGGATTCGAACTATGATACTGATATTTTCACTCCTTTACTAGACAAAGTAGAAGCATTATCAAATAAGAAATACGGTCGGACCGATAGCAGAGAAGATATAGCCATGCGCGTAATCGTAGACCATATTCGAGCGATATCATTGTCTATCGCTGATGGACAGATACCTTCTAATACAGGTGCGGGCTATGTGATTCGCAGAATTCTCCGACGAGCTATTCGATTTGGATATACCTATTTAGAATTTGAGACTCCGTTTATGTTTAAACTGGTTGAAGTACTCTCTGTTCAATTTAAGGATATATTTCCAGAGATATTGGCGCAGCAGTCTTATATAGAAAATGTGATTCGGGAAGAGGAATCATCATTTTTCAAAACACTCAGTATAGGCGTCAAGTTATTTCAGGAGAAAGCACAGCATAGTGCCAATAAAATGATATCGGGAAAGGATGCCTTTGAGTTATATGACACTTTTGGTTTCCCAATAGATCTGACTCGTCTCATGGCTCGTGAAATGGATATGGACATAGATGAGAGTGGATTTGAAACTGAGCTGGAAATACAAAAAAATAGGTCCCGAGAGGCTACCAAATTAGAGACCGAGGACTGGGTAGAAGTCTATCCATCTCCAGCGCATTCGCAGTTTGTAGGCTATACAGATTATGCTGCTACAGTAAAAATACTCCGCTACCGTCAAGTAAAAACAAAAAAAGAAACCCTCTATCAGATAGTCCTGGACCGAACACCATTCTATGCAGAGAGCGGCGGACAAGTAGGAGATACCGGTCTGCTGACTAATCAAAAAGGTGAGCAGATTATCATTTCCAATACACTAAAGGAAAACGATACAATAGTTCATTTTACAAATAAGTTACTTGAAAATTTAACAGAAGAATTTCAAGCAGAAATTCATCTAGAAAATAGAAAAAAAACGGCCAAAAATCATACGGCTACCCATCTATTGCAGTCAGCTTTGAGACAGGTACTAGGCGATCACGTCCAGCAGAAAGGCTCTTTGGTTACACCTAACTATTTGCGTTTTGACTTCTCCCATTTTGCTAAAATGACAGAGGAAGAAATCAAACGGGTAGAAGATATAGTTAATCAAAAAATAGATGCAGAAATACAAGGAGTCATTGATAATGATATTCCTATTAAAGATGCTATGGATAGAGGTGTCACGGCCCTATTCGGAGAGAAATATGGCGAGAAGGTGCGCGTAGTGACCTTTGATAAAAACTACTCTATGGAACTATGCGGTGGAACTCACGTGAAGAATACCAGCGAGATAGGATACTTCAAACTTCTTTCAGAATCCTCTATAGCAGCCGGGATTAGACGTATTGAAGCCACTACCTCAACCAATGTATTGGATTACTACAAGCAGAAAGAACAAATGCTAGATGAAATCAGTGCCATACTCAAGCATCCTCAGAAATTGACGCAAACTGTTCAGAATCTAGGTGCCGAAAATGGAGCGATTAAGAAAAGTCTGACCAGCTATGAACATGTCATTGCGAATCTAGAATTTGAGAAATTCACTCAATATAAAAAAGAGCTCAGCTATGTCCTTTCCTACGATCACTTATCTTCCGATGTAGTGAAACTATTGGCCGCTAAACTGAGAGTAGAATATCCAGATAAAGCATTTATCCTAACTACTAAAGAAGATAGCAAGCTCAAGTTAACTATCATCTGCGGTGATAACTATCTAAAGAACGGCCAGCCTGATGCTAAGACTATTGTAAAGGAAATCGCCCCTATCATCAAAGGTGGTGGCGGTGGTCAAGCCACCATAGCCAATGCTGTAGGTGATATTAGTACTGATTTAGGTTTGCTAGCCAAATAGACCAAAATTCTTCACTCTAGAATTGCCCTATAAATGACAAAAAGTAGGCATTTTCGTTAAAATTGCATTAACCCGAATTACGCTTTAGAAAGCTCTTACGTAAGGGCTTTCTAAAGCGGTTTTGATCTCGTTCAAAAGAACGAGACACGATAGATTTTGTAATTCAGTCAATTTTTATTTGACTGAATTACAATCCCGTACGTACGGGAATGCGATTAATCATTTATAATGATTAATTTGGTTTAAATTTGCATTACAAAAATCACTATTACAAATAATCATATGAATAGTTTTTCTCATTTATCTACAGACGAATTTTCCAAATTAGTAAAAGCCCCTTTATACATAGGTCTTCTCATAGCGGAAGCTGATGGCGAAGTAGATCATAAGGAATTAGAATGGATAGAAAAGGTGACATTTTTTAGAATAAAAACTGCTCATCATACCATGAGAACCTACTATCGTCAAGCGAATGAATTTATCAAAGAAAATTTGAATATAGAGCGCAGCAATTTGCCGACTAATCAGGAAGAAAAAATGAACTATCTATCCGATAAATTAGCGGAACTTAAACCCATATTAGCCAAGCTAGACGAGGGTTTTAGTCATAGATTGCTAGACAGTTTTCACTCGATGGCACTCAGCGTGGCAGAGATTAGTGGAGGCTTACTCAATTTTTTCTCGACCAATCCGGCAGAAGAGAAGTGGTTGGCGCTTGAAATGCTCGTTGACTAATACTTAATTAACACCTAGAGTGTCATGAAAAGCCGTATTTTTTTTCTGACCTCTGTCCTCTTAGGAGTTTATCTTATACTTTTTTTACTATTGCAGGTAGTTTCTGTGAATTCCGTTTTATCTATGATAGGGCAGAATGCAGATCAAGAAACGAAAGCAGCTATCGAACAGCAATATCATTTAGATCAGCCTGGATGGAAGCGTCTAGCACTCCATTTCCATGACCTTTTACCCCTTAGTATCTATGCCGATGATGAAAACAATCTCTGGCATAATGCGGACGCCATTCAGCATGGTCGTAAACTAATAACAATTAGCGGGAAAAGCCTTTGGTTAAAGTTACCCTATCTAGGACGTAGTTTTCAGAATCAAGAACTAGTGAGTCTCTTGATATGGGAAAAATTTAAAACGACCTTTCTACTCACAATGCTAGCCATGTTCTTCGCGTCTTTTCTTGGTATAGCCATAGGCGTCTTAGCAGCGATCTATCACCAGCGCTGGCCCGATCAGGTTATTCTAAGTATATCCTCACTAGGTATATCTGCACCATCATTTTTTGTAGGGATATTGCTCGCTTTGATTTTTGGATACTATCTGAGCAGCTACACCGGACTATCCTTCAGAGGTTCACTGATAGAATATGACGACCAAGGGCTAGCCTCACTCTCTATTAAAAATCTCATTCTCCCAGTATTAGCTCTCAGCCTGAGACCACTGGCTATCATCACCCAGATGACACGCAATGCCATGCTAGATACATTAAAAGAAGACTATATCCGCACGGCGATGGCTAAGGGTTTATCCTATCCTATAGTGGTATACAAGCATGCCTTGATAAATGCACTAAACCCTGTGGTGAGCTCTATTGCAGGATGGTTTGGCTCACTACTAGCCGGTGCTTATTTTATAGAAATAATCTTTGATATGAAAGGTCTCGGCGCCCTCACGGTCAATGCCCTCATGAAATTCGATACCCCTCTCGTTCTTGGAGCTTCCCTGCTGATAGCTTGTAATTTTGTCTTCATCTCTTTCTCTTTAGATTTTATTTATAGGTGGCTAGATCCGAGGGTGAAATAGGGCGGAGGTGGATAAATGATCCTGCATTAATAAACCTTCCTCATGAAATCATAATTCCGCTCTACTTTACAGATACGAACATTATAATGTTCATACCATTTATCGATTCCTTTTTGGATAGCTAGCTTATGATCAGCATTTTGCCTCCATCTGAGAATATCCTCTACCGTCTGCCAGTAGGATACACTGATTCCCAGACTACTGCGTGCACTATCCATACCTAAGAAGCCCCCACTTTTCTCTGCCAAGTCTATCAAGAAATCATCTAACCCCTCGTATTCTTCATCAAGGGCATGATGAGTAGAGGTAAAAATAACGGCATAGTATGGTGTTGGAAATAGTGGAGTCATTTGTGGTTATGTTTTAGGATAAGACATTCAGATTGTTGCAAATATTTGAATCGATAAATACAACCCTCTATCAGCAGCTCAAAAATATCCTTAAATTGAATTTCACGTCTGTATTAATTGTAAACTTAGTAATTTTGCACTCTAATTCTCAAAAAAAAATAAAAAAAAGAGCCAATTAAGCTATCTAGGAATCAACTCCCCTGCTAATTTATTCTGGAACTTGACACCAGAAGAATTAACCCAGCATACCATAGACAAGAATCAAGGAACTACCAATGACACAGGCGCCCTGGTGGTAATGACTGGAGAATTCACAGGAAGATCTCCGAAAGATAAGTTTATAGTCAAAGATAGTATCACAGAGAATCATGTGGACTGGGCGAATACGAATTTCAATATTCCGTTTTCTTCTGAAAATTTCGACAAATTATATGATAAAGTGGTGGCTTATCTAGATGGAAAAGATATATATTCCAGAGATTGTGAGGCCTGCGCAGACCCTGCCTATAAACTCAATGTACGTGTGGTCACGGAATACCCATGGTCTAATATGTTTGCCTACAATATGTTTATCAGACCTAAAGATACAACCAATTTCGCAGCAGACTGGCATGTAGTATGTGCTCCAGGCTTTAAAGCTGAACCTGCGGTCGATGGCACACGTCAGAGCAATTTTGCTGTTCTCAATTTCACGAGAAAAATAGCGCTCATTGGCGGTACAGGCTACACTGGTGAAATTAAGAAAGGAATATTTACAGTATTGAACTTCGTGTTGCCTGTAGATAAAGGTGTTTTCCCTATGCACTGCTCGGCCAATATAGGTAAAGATGGTGATACCGCACTATTCTTCGGACTATCAGGTACCGGCAAGACGACGCTTTCTGCTGACCCTAATCGCGGTTTGATCGGTGACGATGAGCATGGGTGGACAGATAACGGTGTATTTAACTTTGAAGGTGGCTGCTATGCAAAATGTATTGACCTCACCGAAGAAAAAGAACCAGATATATATAAGGCTATTAAACCAGGGGCTATATTAGAAAATATTGACTTCTATCCTGGTACCAATAAAGTAGATTTTGCTAGCTGCACGATTACAGAAAATACGAGAGTATCCTATCCATTATATCATATAGAAAACGCAGTAGAACCTTCTGTAGGTAATATACCGAATAATGTATTCTTCCTAACCTATGATGCTTATGGTGTTTTACCTCCGATTTCTCGGTTGAATTCTGCACAGGCTATGTACTATTTTATGTCAGGCTTTACGGCCAAAGTAGCCGGCACTGAGGCAGGAGTCACTGAGCCACAATTAACCTTTTCAGCCTGTTTTGGAGCGCCATTCTTACCCCTTCACCCTAGCAGATATGCAGAGCTATTAGGTAAGAAAATGCAAGCCAGTGGAGCCAATGTATGGATGATCAATACAGGAATGATAGGAGGAGTCTATGGCGTGGGTTCGAGAATGAAACTTCCATATACGAGAGCTATGATTACAGCAGCTTTAACGGGAAAATTAAATGAAGTAGAATATTTCAAACATCCTGTTTTTGGTCTAGAAATTCCTAAATCTTGCGATGGTGTGCCTTCTGAATTATTGAATCCAAGAGAGGCTTGGACCGATAAATCTGCCTATGATGCTCAAGCAATAAAGTTAGCAGAGGCCTTCAACAAGAATTTTGAAAAATTTGCCGGAAATACTGCTGCAGAAATATTAGCCGCTGCACCTAAATTGAGTGCGCAAGCCTAGAAAATATTTACAATAATAAAATTATAAATAAAGCCCTTTCCTCATGAGGAAAGGGCTTTATTTATACATCTAACCCTTTGATAATTAAAGGGTGTCAGGAGGTATAAAAAATATTTTGTAAAATACTTGCATAGTTAAAAAAAATAAGTTTATCTTTGCACTCCGTTTCAGGAAAATCATAG
>Ga0222712_10000538_pt1 | contig 49320 bp, 40 predicted proteins | sample C33_657DmetaG_FD_165043 | JGI IMG/M metagenome (GOLD analysis project Ga0222712, IMG submission 165043) | Estuarine water microbial communities from San Francisco Bay, California, United States - C33_657D | ecosystem: Environmental > Aquatic > Marine > Unclassified | place: USA: California... | reverse complement strand
TAATTTCCAAAAAATGCGAAATTCTTCAACACGGGAGAAATGAATTCTAGCCCAGTTCTCGCTTCCAACTCGAAGCCAAAAGTTTTTGCATTGATGGCATTTTGATAGAAATACCTGCGGGAATCTCCATTGCTAGAAGGGTCGAGCCTGAATTCAATCGGATTGGAGAAATCTTTGTAGAAAGCACCAACCGTGATTGCTTCGCCTGCCTTGGGATAGAGCTCATACCTGACATCATAGTTTAGGATGGAGCTTCTCAACAGTCCCGTATCACCCTTCACTCCATAGTTCATTTCATAATCATAAAATGCAAATTCTGCTATTTCCCTGAACTCAGGGCGTGCAACAGTCCTGCTAGCAGACAACCTGATGTTCTGCTTGTCGCCTGCATTCAAAGAAAGGTTAATGGAAGGTAGCAGGTCCAACTTTTCAGTGAGCCTTGTATTCCTGTTGCCGGTTTGATCTTTTGATGAAAGCAACTGTTGAAAATTTTCTGCCCTCAGCCCCCAAATAATCCTTGCAGGACCAAATTTGTTGTCCATCATACCATATCCTGCATTCAAAACAGAAACACCGAAATACCTATCTTGGTTGTTGGTAAACTCTTCCAAAACATAACCACTCTGGCCCATGTTATCATAGAAAAACGCAGACTCAATAGGTTTGAAGGCATTTGCTGCAACGAAAGAGTTGATGTTGGTGGTGTTGTACCTAAAAATTCGGCTCCTAAAGTCGCGGATGCGTGCAAGACTTGAACCACCAATCTTCAGGGTTTGCTTGTCCTTGCCACCCCAGTTCATCGGAACGATGAACTGTCCCCCACCGCCAAAACTATAATCTTTTAAAGCACTGTAAAACCTCCTTGTATCGTCAGGATCAATTTCAAATTTATTGTTCGTGTTGATGGCCCTTGCATACAATGCACTTCTGAGGTCTGGCTGTTTTTTAAGGTTATAACCTGCATTTCCATTCCATTTGAACTTGATACCTTTTGCAGTGAGCTGATGCTCCCCCTCAAGCTGAGCGCTGTAGAGTGAGCGCTGGCTCATGTTGGATGAATAAAATTGGATATCATTCAACCGGCTGGTATTATAACCCTTTCTCGTATAATAATTGTCATCAAACAATTGATTGAAGAGATTCTTCAAGGAGACCTTGTGCCTGCCTTTAACCCAAGTGATGTTGGCCACTGCACCCAGATTGGTCTGGTAGCGATTCTGGTTATCGTTATAATTGAAAATCGTTGTTCCATTGGTCTCATAAAAAGATCGCTCTACATTGTAGACCAACATTGAATTCCTGTAATTTGCCGCAACCAGAACACCAAGGTTTGAACCATTTTTCAACTTATGGTTTTGTGCGTAGGTGATATTGAAGGTTTTGATTGGAGCGGCATTCATTGTATGTTGCTGATATACATCCCCACGGAAAAGTTGCGTAAGCTCAATTTGTTTGTTCAATCCCCCTGCATCTTTACCCAACGCCCTGTACAACTGTGCAGTTGCAGGAAAGCTATCAGGAAGGGCTCTGGTTCCATCATCAAATCCCAGCCAATCATACTGGTTGCGCTGGTTGCTGACAAATGGCTTGAAAGTGGATTGGGTATTGTATCCCAGACCAAAACCAACCGTCAACAGATCCTTTGAAGGAATGTCTCTTGTATTTACCTGAACAAGCCCACCTGAAAATTCTCCTGTAAACTCAGGAGTTGCAGTTTTGTTGATGACAATGTTGTCAATCAAAGCAGCGGGAAACATGTCAAATGAAAATGCTTTCTTGTCGGGCTCGCTACTAGGCAAAAGGGCTGAATTGAGCATGGCTGAATTATAGCGGTCAGACAATCCACGCACAATGACAAACTTGTTGTCTTGAACTGATGCTCCACTCACACGCTTCAACACCTCTCCAGTATTCTTATCTGGTGTTCTCCTGATAAAGTCAGCAGCCAGTCCGCTGGACATGGCAGGATTGTTCCGCTGGAAAGTCAGTAATGCGATACTGCTTTCCTGGCGGCGTGTGGACTTGATGACAATCGCGTCGCTGTTTTTAGACTGGGGCTCAAGCACTACTACAATGGAATTTTCACCTGATAAAGAAAACTCAAGGTCTGATACGGACTTTGAGTTGAATCCCACACTGGAGATTACAATGCTATATTTTTTTCCAAGCTCCATTTTAATACTGAAGTTTCCCTGTACATCAGCAACAACAGTGTTTCTCGAACCTTCAACCATGATTGAAGCACCGGCAATGGGTTCATTTTGGGTATTGATGACCTTACCCAAGAATATTTGAACCTGTGCGAGCGATGTTGAAGAGGCCAAAAAAGAGAGGACCAAAACAAAGAATAATCGGGATATTGGCTGCTTGAACATAAATTAATTTGAAACACAAAAAAACAAGCTTGTCATTACCCCACCGTTAGCGCCTTGTTAACCAATTGTAACGGGTATGTTACGCCAATGTTAAGGGCAGAAAATCTTGTTAAAAAATCGCATCTTTGTATCTAGAAAATTATTGTATGAAAGGAATCATTTTAGCAGGCGGTTCAGGTACCAGGCTTTACCCCATCACTTATGCGATCAGCAAGCAAATCATGCCTGTTTATGACAAACCAATGATCTATTATCCCCTTTCAACGCTCATGCTCTCAGGCATAAAAGATATCCTGATCATTTCCACTCCCCAAGACCTCCCTCAATTCAGAAAATTATTTGGTGATGGAAGCCATATCGGTTTGAACATGAGCTATGCCGAACAGCCCCTGCCCAATGGGTTGGCCCAGGCATTTGTAATTGGAAAGGATTTCATCGGCAATGATCCCTGTGCCCTAGTGCTCGGGGACAATATATTTTACGGGGCGGGATTGGGAAAAACGCTTGAGAAAAACACGAACCCCGATGGTGGCATTGTGTACGCCTATCAGGTAAGTGATCCCGAAAGGTACGGTGTTGTTGAATTTGATGCCCAAATGAAAGCCATTTCAATAGAAGAAAAACCCGAACATCCCAAGAGCAGGTATGCTGTGCCAGGGCTTTATTTTTATGACAACAATGTCGTGGAAATTGCAAAAAACATCAAGCCATCCCCAAGGGGTGAGTATGAAATCACCGACATCAACCTGGAATACCTCAACCGAGAAAAACTCAGTGTCTCCGTGCTCGACAGGGGTACCGCATGGCTGGATACCGGAACTTTTGATTCGCTCATGCAAGCCTCACAGTTCATCCAAGTAATTGAACAAAGGCAAGGCATAAAAGTCGCCTGCATAGAAGAAATCGCCTGGAGAAAAGGATTTATCAATACAGATCAGCTTGTTAAGCTTGCACATCCGCTACTCAAAAGCGGATATGGAAAATACCTGATGGAACTCGTTAACTAATACCACATGATAAAAAAAATACTTGTCACCGGAGGGTCCGGATATATTGGATCCCACACATTGGTGGACCTGATTGAGCATGGATTCGAGGTGATTTCCGCCGATAACAATTCCCGGTCAACCATCGGCATGTTGGAGGGTGTTGAAAAAATAACAGGAGTAAAGGTCAAGAACTACAATGTTGACCTCTGCAACTTCGATGAAACCAGGGCCATATTCGAAGAAAACAACAATATTGAAGGCATCATCCATTTCGCAGCGTACAAAGCCGTCGGAGAATCTGTGGAGAAACCCCTGCTTTATTTCCACAACAACATGGGATCGCTGGTCAATATTTTGCGGTGCATTGAAGAGTTCAAAATTCCCAATTTTGTATTTTCATCTTCCTGTACGGTCTATGGCAACCCTGATGCAATACCAGTTACAGAAGATACGCCAAGGAAAAACGCTGAATCTCCTTATGGCCTGACCAAACAAATGGGAGAACAAATGATTGAGGCATTTGCCGCTTCCAACGCAACAACCAACTCGGTCTTGCTCAGGTATTTTAATCCTGCAGGTGCCCATGCTTCTGCACTGATTGGTGAACTTCCGATAGACAGACCACAAAACCTAACGCCTGTCATTACACAAACTGCCATAGGTAAAATCCCGCAGCTGACCGTTTTCGGCAACGATTATCCAACCAGGGATGGCTCCTGCATACGTGACCTGATTCATGTGTGTGACCTGGCACATGCGCATACCCTTTCCATTCGCTTTTTGCTTAACAAAAAGAACAAGACAAATTGTGAAGTATTCAACCTTGGGTCTGGTGATGGCATCACGGTGCTTGAGTCCATCAGGGCATTTGAAGAAAGTACCGGGGTACCACTGAATTATACCATTGGTGAAAGAAGACCAGGGGATGTAGTGGCCATTTACGCGAACAACGATAAGGCAAGAACAGCACTTGGCTGGGTTCCCCAGTTTGGCCTGAAAGACATCATGACCAGCGCCTGGAAATGGGAACAGTACATTCAAAACCAGCCAAAGCATCTTGACCTGAGGGCGCACCGTTTGAATTAGGAATAAAATTAACCAATTGCAACCAAAATAACGCTTGATTTAATGTTATTTTGCAACAAACTGTAATTATCATGTTGGATGCAATTGAAGTAACGGGACAAAAAGATACCAGAAGCGGCTTTGGAGATGGCATTTTTGAATTGGGGCAAACCAACCCAAATGTTGTGGCGCTGACTGCTGATCTTGCAGGCTCGATGAAGTTGAATGCATTCATCAAGTCATTTCCAGAACGTTTCATTCAATGTGGAATTGCCGAAGCAAACATGATCAGCATTGCAGCAGGACTAACAATTGGAGGAAAAATCCCCTATACCACCACCTTTGCCAACTTCTCAACCGGAAGGGTTTACGACCAAATCAGGCAATCCGTTGCCTATTCCGGCAAAAACGTCAAGATTTGCGCATCTCATGCCGGCTTGACCCTGGGAGAGGATGGTGCAACACACCAAATCCTTGAAGACATCGGCTTGATGAAGATGCTGCCAGGGATGACAGTGATTGTGCCCTGCGATTACAACCAAACAAAAGCAGCAACCATAGCCATTGCCGATCATGAGGGACCTGTATACCTGCGTTTTGGAAGACCTGTATGGCCAATTTTTACCAGCGCAACGGAACCCTTCATTGTTGGCAAGGCCCAAAAGTTTTCAGAAGGAACTGATGTCAGCATTTTTGCATGTGGACACCTTGTATGGAAAGCCATCGAAGCGGCAAGAATACTGAAGGAAAAGGGAATTCATGCAGAAGTGATCAATATCCATACCATCAAGCCCCTGGACACGGCAGCAGTTATCGCTTCCATCCAAAAAACAGGATGTGCAGTAACGGCAGAAGAGCACAATGTGCTGGGTGGCCTGGGCGATAGCATTGCACAAACCGCATCCAAGTCATTTCCAATTCCCATCGAGATGGTCGGCACACAAGATACTTTTGGGGAAAGCGGAAAACCCACTGAACTCCTTAAAAAATATGGCCTGGATACTGAATTCATTGTTGCTGCTGCAGAAAAAGCCATGTCCAGAAAGAAAGGATAATGAACATGATTCCCGATCAGGACGATAACGAATTGGTCAGGCTGTTCAAGGATGATGCGCAGCGGGATAAGGCATTCACCATCATCGTAAAAAAATACCAGGAGAAAATTTATTGGCAGGTCAGAAGAATGGTCATCCATCACCAGGATGCAGATGATGTGCTGCAAAACGTATTCATCAAGGCCTGGAACGGACTGCAGAATTTTAGGGAAGATGCCAAATTGTACACCTGGATCTACAGGATTGCGGTCAATGAATCACTGACCTTCCTGGAACAGCAAAAGAAAAAGGCATCGGTTTCATTTGATGATATCAGCGCCAATCTTGAAGACAAAATGCGCAGTGAGAAGGGTTTTGATGAAAACAAGGCAGTTTGGAAACTGCAACTGGCAATTCAACAACTCCCTGAAAAACAAAAGATTGTGTTCAATTTGCGCTATTTTGAAGAGATGCCCTACGAAGAGATGAGCCAAATCCTGGACACTTCTGTGGGGGCCCTAAAAGCCAGTTATCACCATGCGGTCAAGAAAATCGAGGAATATATCTTAAACCATTAAACCCTTAGAGAACGACATTGTCTAAGAAATGCATGTCAACTACCATTTCCATACAGCAAGAATTGTCCTCAATAAGCCAGCACGTTGCCAACCTGCAGAACAACACCCCTTTTCTGATGCCCAATGGATATATGGAATCATTTCATGGTAGATTGATGGATCGACTTATGGATGAATCATCCCAGTCGGAATCCGCAGAAATTTCACCCCTGCTCAGGTCCCTTCAGGACCAAAATCCTTATGCCATACCCGAAGGATATTTCAACACCTTGAAAGTTGCGATCTCCAAGCCCCAGGCTCCAGTGGTGAAGGTGTTCACCATGGGTATTTTTGCCCGGTACGCTGCCGCTGCTTGCTTGATTGGTATCCTGGCAACAGTATTTTTAATTGGCAGTAAAAAAGATGGCATTTCAACGGCGGTAGCCAAAACAGACATTGAAATACCCGCTGCCCAGGTTTCGCCGGATGCCATTTCCTCTTACCTGGAAGAAATGGACAACCTTTCCTTTGATGAAGATGCTGAAAATGAAGTATTTTCATCCAAAAGCAATCTTTTGGTTGACATCAACAGTTCAACAATAAAAGAAATTTTACAAGAAATACCAGACAATGAAATTTCGTTGTACATGGCCCAAAATGATTTTGGGGATGTACGTTCACTCAATTAATGGCTAAAATCAACAGAACCATGAAAAAACCATTGTTTATCATTGCAGTTGTACTAATGGGATATGCTGCCCAGGCCCAAGGTAAATTTGACCGGGAAACCAGAACTGCAGAAATAAAAAAAATCCAGGCCATGGAAATGGCATTCATAACAAAGGAATTGAACCTTACCCCGGACGAGGCACAAAAATTCTGGCCTGTATTCAACCAGTACAGAACAGAACTCAAAGGCATGGCCATAGAAAGAAAGCATGGAGACCAGCTGGAAAAGCAGCAAAAAATGCTGGACATCAGAAAAAAATACAGAGAGGACTTTACAAAAGTAATGAGCCATGAAAGGGCAAACAAGGTCTTTGGGGCAGAAGAAGAGTTCAAATCATTGGTCAGAAGAGAGTTTCAAAAGCGGCAAATTGAGAAAAAACAGCTTGAACCCCGGAAAAAAGGGTTTTGATTATTTTATACAATAACGTAATTTTAATGCGGTGTTTTTCATAGGTTAGCAACGGCTGGCTCTTTTTAGAGCCGGCCTCTTTTTTTTAATTGGCATTAAAAAACACACTCAATACTTAATTTGATTACGTATTTATACTGATTTTTCTTCTAGAATGTTTGATAGACAGGGGTTTTGATGTCATGATAGAAAAGGAACTTCCAATGTTCGGTGTGTGAAGTCTCCCACCATTGTTGACGCAACTCCATGGCCTTTTTGCCATCGTGATCGTATTTGGCAACAAACCTCGTTTTCATCTGCTGCAATTGGGGTGCCTCATCACCACCAAAAAAGACCACCTCATCATCTTCCCGGATCCAAAAAACCCTGTGGAATGGCGAATGTCCCCCACTCTGCTCATATTCAATGTATCCGTTGATTTGCCCGTTTTCACCAGTTAAATGGACCTTTTCATTGTTTTCCAGGATGGAAAGCCCCTTGGTATCATAAGATGCACTTCCTTTATTCAGTGCATGGTCCAATTCCAATTGGGAAATATAATGTTCTGCCTGGGGAAAACTCAGGTGAAATGAACCGTTGTAGTCATCAGGAACAATCATACCCCCTGCATGATCCCGGTGCAAATGGCTCATCAGAACCATCGTAATATCTGATGGCGAAAAACCGTGCATTGCCAGGTTATGGTAGATTTGCAAAATACCGTCTTTAGAAAATCCCAGCCCCGTATCCAAAAGAACAATGTCTTTTCGTGTGACCAATAAAAATGGTTGTATTTCTACGAGCAAACTTCCCTTGGGCCTTTGCTGCAGTTCATCTTTCCCCGTGTCAAACGGAACAAATATTTTGGTGTGGTCAATTGTAAATGAACCCTCAGACAGCGGTATGATTTTCATGCAGTAAAGTTAACGCAGCACCATTTGACGGTCAGCATCTAGGCGAATCAGGATGAAAAGAAGTATAGAAAAGGTAATCAGGGATGTACCGCCATAGCTCATGAAGGGAAGGGTAATCCCAATGACGGGTATGATGCCGATGGTCATTCCAACATTGATGAAAACGTGAAAGAAAAACACGGAGGCTACACCATAGGCATAGGTCCGGCTGAACACGCTCCTTTGTCTTTCAGCCATATGGATGATCCTGAACAGCATAAAGAGATAAAGACCCAGCAAAGCGATGCTGCCGACGAAACCAAAGCCTTCGCCGATGGTACAAAAAATGAAGTCCGTCCTTTGTTCGGGGACAAAGTCATACCTTGTTTGTGTTCCCTTCATCAATCCTTTGCCCCAAAATCCACCAGAACCAATCGCAATTTTGCTTTGCTTTACGTTATAGTTGCCTGCTTTTTTCTTATCCTCCATCTTCTTGATGTCTTCTTCAGACATGGATTCTGTATCTACCTGAAAATCCTTTCCAACAGTGGCATAAATGCGCTGCACCTGATAGGGTTTTAGGACATTGTTGAAAAAATAAGGAACAGCAAACCTTTGAATGCCAACCGCAATGGCCCAAATGCTGATGATGAGCACCAGCACTGACTTATTCCGTTTGATCAGCCTTTGCAATCCATAGATGAATCCAATGGCGCCAAGAGACAGGATGATGGCCAATACATTCTGGTCAATCAACAAGGTCATCACCACAAGCATTGCAATTGAAAAACCGATCACCAAAACGGCAGATGGAAGCCCTTCCCGGTACATGACCAGAAAAAATGAAAAATATACCAATGCGAGTCCTGTTTCACTTTGCAGAATTGTCAAAACAGCAGGTACCAATACCAGGCAAGCAGCAACCAACTGAGACCGCAGCTTCCTGAAGTTCAGGTCCGTCGAAGAAAGGTATTTTGCCAGTGCAAGGTTGACAAATACCTTGCATAATTCGGCAGGCTGCAATTGGAACCCTGAAAACCGTATGATGGACTTTGTCCCTTTTACGTCAGTATGAAAAGGGAAGACCAGTATCAACAGGATCAACCCTGCAAAGTAAAGTATATTGGAAGTGGCTGTAAAAAATTTGCTATCCATGAGCAAGATGAATACTGCCAGTACTGCAGAAAGAAAAAAATACAGGAGCTGTCTGCTGTAGTCCGTCTTGAAGGAAAGAAATCCAGTGATGATGTTTTCATCCCTGTATGTTGTTGCAAAAATGCTGGCAATGCCAGTCAACACAAGGACCAGGTAGACGCCAACCAAGGTCCAATCAACCCCTTTGGACATATCAAACGAATTGTTCTTCATTTTCGGGTTTAATGGCTGAAAGATGGTATACCGTGATGCTTGACTTTTTGTCTTGGTTTTGACGTTGGGGAAGATTGCCTGAGGCTGTTGCTTTTAGCTGCAGTTTTCGCATCTTTTCCCTCCGGAGAGAATCCAGCCTGCTGCGTTTCTGCCTGACAATCGGTAGGATAATCTCAGTATTTTCTATCCGCTCCACTTCTTTCCACCTTGCAGCAGAGAGGGTATCACGGAGGTACTTCTCCATCACCAGCGCTGCCATGGGGCCAGCCCATGTGGCTCCAAACCCGGCGTTTTCCACTATAACGGCAACAGCTATTGTCGGATTTTCCCTGGGAGCAAAACATACAAACCATGAATGGTCTTTCAATTTTTCCCGCTTCCCATAAATGATGCCATAGTTTTCTGCAGTGCCCGTCTTGGCTGCTACAGAAATGCCCTCGATTCTTGCAACACCACCAGTTCCTTGCTCAACAACATCCTGCATTCCAAGCTGAACGATCTCATAGGTTTCTGCTGAAATATTGGTCACCTGGTGTTTTTTCTTATAGGGATTCAATACAGTATCCGTCTGCAATTGGCCATCAATTGATTTCACAAAATGGGGAGTATAATAATATCCCTTGTTGGCAATGATGCACATCATGTTGGCCATCTGTAGCGGCGTTGCCTGCATCTCACCCTGCCCTATGCCCAGGAATACATTGGTGCAGGAACTCCAGGACCTGTTGTACAAGCGGTTGTAAAAACTGGTATCAACGATCAACCCCTTGTCTTCACTCGGCAGATCTACCCCCAATCTTACTCCCATGCCAAACGAGTTCATGTACTGCTTCCATTTCAGGTATCCCTTGGCTGTGCCGCCCAACCTGGGATTGTCCACGGCAAGCCTGTAGAGATGTGAGAAATAACTGTTGCATGAATTGGCCAAAGCCACCCTCAAATTGCCTGCATGTCCTGGTGTCTTGTGTGTGCATCCTATGGGCCTTCTGCATCCAAAATAAGCTCCTCCACAACCCAATCCAAAAGACGGTGTTATAACCCCCTCGTCGAGTGCAATCAATGCTCCCGTTGGTTTGATGGTTGAGCCAGGTGGATATTGACCTTTGATGGCCCGGTTGAACAAGGGCCTCGCCGTATCCCGCAACATCCATGAAAAATTGTTTTTTCTTTGGTTCCCGGTCAACATGTTCGGATCATAGGTGGGACCGCTTGCCATCGCAATGATTCCACCGGATCTGGGGTCGATGGCTACAATGGCGCCAAGTTTATTTTTCAGCATGCGCTCTGCAATGACCTGTACATCGATGTCAATATAGGTCCTCAGGTTGCGCCCGGCTATGGCAACGGAATCATAGAGCCCTTTTTCATAAGACCCCACTATCCTGTTTTTATTGTCTTTAATTTGGTATCTCACGCCCCTTTGCCCCATCAATATGGGTTCATAAAATCGCTCCAACCCACTCAAACCCATGTAATCACCCATTTGGTAATAGTAATTGGTTTTTTTCAAAATGCTGGAGTCCACCTCCCCAACATAGCCAAGTATGTGGGCTGCCGCTTTGAATGGGTATGAACGAATTGGTCTTTCCTGAAGAAAAAAACCAGGTTCAAAGCGAAAAATGTTTTCTTGCAACTGCACAAATGTTTCAAGCGACAAGGAAGATTCAAATATGGAAGGACGGTACCGGCCATTTTTAACAATGGCCCCAATCACCCTTTCCCGAAACTCCTCCAGGTCAATTTTAAGAATGTTGCAAATTCCCAATGTATCCAAACCCTTGAGTTGGGTTGGCATCACCATGAGGTCATAGGTCTGTGTATTTTCAAGAATTGATCTTCCCTTCCGATCAAAAATGATTCCCCGGTCTGGATAAACAATTTTCTTGCTTACCGCATTGTCAAGCGCAAGCAGGTCATATTTGGTTGAAGCAAATTGCAGGAAAAGCAACCTGATGCCCAGGATTACAAAGGAAACCAAGAAGAGCAGCTTGATGACGTTTTGTCTGGACTGGTTGAATGCAGGCATAAATGAAATAGGATTACGCTATAAAATTACAGCTTTGCAAAATTAGCGCAGTTTTGATTTTCGGTTGAGGAAGAGGTCTGTGATGGATATCAGCAAAAGACTCACCAAAGTAGTTGCAATCAACTTTCCAAGAAAATAAAGAAAACTTCCGAACTGCATCCATTCGAGCAATATAAGATAGAAATGGTGCAGCAACGTGAGCATGACCAGATAGGTGGTATAGGGCACAGGCCCCATTGTTTTCTTGGACGGTTCTTCGTTTCCCCAATCTGTCGCTTCTTTTGGAAGCAACAAATTGACCAGGAATGGCCTGATGTAAGCAATCAATACGCAAGCGGCGGTATGAAGGCCTGGAGTCTTGAAAAACATATCGCTTGTCATCCCTGCTGCAAATCCAATGAAGAGCAGTGCAGCCCTGCCAATCCTGAATGGCAACCACAAAATAAATGCAAAATAAAAATAAGGAACAATGAATTGGTGCAAGGGGGGAATCTTGCTGAGCACAAAAATCTGGATGAACAACATCACAGCGAACCTGAAAATATTTTTTATGATGAGGCTCATTCCTTGATCAGTGTACTTTTCAATTTGTCCATTTCTTCTTGCAACAGGTTTTTTACCACATAAGCGTGTTGAACCGTATAAAAGTCTACAGCGGTCTTGATCTTCAGCTTGTAGGTGTTCGTCTCCTGGTCTTGTTCAACTTTTTCGACAAAACCAATCGGCAACCCGGGCGGAAATTTGTCTGAATATGTACTGGTCACCACAGTATCCCCCTTCTTCACTTCAATGGTCTTTGGAATTTTATTGAGGACTAAAAAACGGGGATCCTTGCCATCCCAACTGACCTCTCCCAATCCGCTGCCTTTTTTCAAAACAGCAATTACCTTCGACTGTCTGTGAAGCAAACTCATCACAATGGACATGTTCTTGCTGACATTGACTACAGTTCCAATCAATCCATCGGTCCCCACTACGGCCATGTTGGGTTCTATGCCCTGATCACTGCCTCTGTGGAGTACGATGATATTTTGTTGCAGAAACACTGAGTTGGAAATGATTTTGGCAGAAAAATATTGAAACTGCCGAAAGCCTGCCAATGAATCAACCAAAGCAGTATCAGATACGAGGCGAAAGGCCGTATCAGCATAAAGACTGCCAGAGGGCAGGTAAGAAAGCAGCTTGGCATTTTCCTCCCGAAGTGATTCATTTTGCTTGTTCAGCGTAAAAAATGTTTCGACACCATTGACTTTTTTGTTCAATTCTCCTGCAACCTCGTTGGAAAACATACCATATGCAGTTTGGTGAAACCGGTTGTAGCTGAACAACATTGAAAGGGCCACTCCCTGCATGACAAGAAAAAAAATGAAGACTGAGTATCGCTTGAGAAATAAAAAAACGTTGCGCATGGAGATCTTGCTCCTAAGGGTTTAATGTTCCAATGACTAGCGCATGATGAAAGGGAAATTATGGTAATTCTTCAAAGCCAGACCAGTACCCCTCACCACACTTTTCAGTGGATCTTCTGCGATATGAACAGGTAGCTTTATTTTTTGTGCCAGGCGCTTGTCCAGACCCCTCAGCAATGCACCACCACCGGTTAGGTATAGCCCCCTCTTGTAAATGTCTGAAGCAAGTTCAGGGGGGGTTGTTTCCAGCGCCTTTAAAATGGCTTCCTCAATTTTAAAAATTGATTTTTCCAATGCTTCTGCAATCTCCTGGTAGCTTACCATGATTTGCTTCGGAATTCCTGTCACCAAATCCCTACCGTTCACCGGGATATCATCGGGAGGGGATTCCAGGTCTTTCATTGCAGCACCAATGTGAATCTTGATCTGCTCAGCAGTCCGCTCACCAATCAACAAACTGTGGTATCTCCTCAATGCCTCCATGATATCGGCAGTGAATTCATCTCCTGCAATCCTGATGGATTGGTCGCAAACAATTCCAGCCAATGCGATAACGGTAATGCCTGTGGTTCCGCCACCAATATCAATGATCATGTTTCCGATTGGTTCCGTCACATCAATGCCAATACCCAATGCAGCAGCCATCGGTTCGTGGATCAGGTACACTTCTTTTGCACCGGCTTGTTCTGCACTGTCCCGGACGGCCCTTTTTTCCACTTCTGTGATGCTGGATGGAATACAAATCATCATCTTCCAACTTGGGGGGAACAATGGCTTCTTGGGGTAGATCAACTTGATCATTTCCCTTATCATCAGTTCTGCAGCATTGAAATCTGCAATTACACCATCTCTTAAAGGTCTTACCGTTCTAATGCTTTCATGGGTTTTTTCATGCATCAACAAAGCCTTTTTTCCCACTGCCAACAACTGCTTTGGATTGTTCCTATCCAGTGCCACAATAGAAGGCTCGTTCACCACAATTTCATCGTTGTGGATGATCAGCGTATTTGCAGTGCCAAGATCAATGGCGATATCCTGTGTAAACCATGTAAAAAGTCCCATTATTGCTGTATTTTAAGCGCTTCACAAAGTTCAAATAAATAAATCAATAAACAATCATGAATTTTATTGAAATCCCATTTTGTATGTCTGGGAAAGCAGAATAGCAATCAGGGCTTAAACTCATGGCCAATGTCTTTTCTGAAAGCCATGTTTTCAAAGCTTATTTTTTGAATGGCTTGCAACGATCGGCTGACGGAAGATCCAATGCTTTCACCATAGGAAGTTACTGCTGCAACCCGGCCACCACTTGTAACCAGGTTCTCGCCTTGCTGGCCAATCCCTGCATGAAATACCATGGTTTCTGCTGGAAACACATTATCAAGGCCGTGTATGGTCTTCCCCCGTTCATATTCCCCTGGGTATCCACCGCTCACCAAAACCACTGTAGCAGCAGCCCTTGGATCTATTTTCACCTCGACTTCAGAAAGCCTGTTCTGGTCCATGGCCAGGAACAGATCCACCAAATCAGATTCCAACCTGGGCATCACAACTTCTGTTTCAGGATCACCCATCCGGCAATTGTATTCTATCACAAAGGGTTCACCCCCAACATTGATCAATCCGAAAAATACAAAGCCATGGTAGACAAGTCCTTCCTTTTCCAAACCCGAAATGGTAGGAACGACAACCCTTTCGAGCACTTTTTCCATGAATGCACCCTGGGCAAATGGAACCGGACTGACGGCGCCCATACCCCCTGTGTTAGGACCCATGTCTCCCTCCCCAATGCGCTTATAGTCTTTGGCTTCAGGTAGCAAAACAAACTGGCGGCCATTGGTCAAGGCAAACACACTCATTTCAACACCTGCAAGAAACTGTTCAACCACCACCTTTTCACTTGCTGCACCAAAACGTGCAGAAAGGATCATTGCTTCAAAATTAGAAAGTGCTTCCTCATGGGTTGCTGCAATTACAACACCTTTTCCGGCTGCCAGTCCGTCTGCCTTCAAGACGATGGGCAGTGCGTGTGCTTTCAGATAGGCGATGCCGTCCAGGTAATTTTCCTTTGTAAATTCCTTGTATGCCGCTGTGGGTATGCCCTGGCGCTCCATAAATGCCTTGGCAAAAGCCTTGCTGCCTTCCAACCTTGCTGCAGCTGCAGAGGGCCCCACCACAATGGTATTGGAGAGCGCAGGATCCGCCTTGATGTAATCGTAAATGCCATTCACCAATGGATCTTCCGGACCAACCACCACCATTCCAATGGCTTGTGCTTTGCAAAAAGCTGTTATGGCGCTGAAATCTCCCACCCCCATGGCAACATTCTCACCGATGGCTGCAGTACCTGGGTTGCCAGGTGCAATGTAGAGGCGGTTGCAATGTTTACTTTGCTTGATTTTCCAGGCAAGTGCATGTTCCCTGCCGCCAGCACCCAAAAGCAATATATTCATGGTTGTTGTTTATTGTTTTCCGAAAAGCGTCGCGCGAAGATACAAATTGCTTATTTTAGGCAAATCAACAAATACAGTAGCATGTCTTCCAACCAAAACACAAACCATCCGAAGGGCCTCTATATCCTTTTTTCAACAGAAATGTGGGAGCGTTTCAACTACTACGGAATGCGGGCCATACTGGTGCTGTTCATGACCAAGGCCCTGATGTTTGACAAAACCCTCGCATCGCAACTCTACGGAAGCTATACCAGCCTTATATACCTGACGCCATTGATTGGAGGATTCATGGCAGACCGCTATTGGGGAAACAAGAAGTCGATCATCGCTGGTGGACTCACCATGGCTTTGGGAGAATTCATCCTGTTCTTTTGCGCATCAGTATATGACACCAACAGTTCCCTCTCCACCTTTTTGTTTTTCAGTGGTTTGGGTTTCATGATTGCAGGCAACGGTTTTTTCAAACCCAACATTTCCTCAATGGTAGGACAACTCTATCCGGCTGGAGACCGGAGAATTGATCCTGCCTATACCATTTTCTACATGGGCATCAATGTGGGCGGGGCACTGGGACCATTCCTGTGCGGCGCTTTTGGCGACACCGGCAATCCAGCCGATTTCAAGTGGGCATTTCTTGTTGCAGGCATTGGCATGTTGCTGAGTGTGCTGGTACAAAGGATATTCCAGGAAAAATACCTCGTGAACCATGAAGGGAATCCAATTGGAGAAGTGCCGGAAGGCACTAAGGCAGCATTGCTGAACCCTGTTCTAATGACTGTAGGACTTGGCCTTTTTGCCTCCCTCATGATTTCGTTGTTGTACATTGATGCAAGGATTTTCAGCTTTCTTTTTTACCTGCTGATCGGGTCTTTGCTTTTGATTCTGTTTGTGATCTTCAGCGATAAAAGCCTTTCTGTCATTGACAAGAAAAAGGTTGGCGTGATTTTTATTGTTTCATTCTTTGTTGTTTTCTTCTGGAGTGCCTTTGAACAAGCGGGCGCATCCCTTACTTTTTTTGCTGATGAACAAACTGACAGGACCCTGGGCTGGTCAATCCCCGTTTGGACAATTTATATTGCTTCTGCGGGTCTGTTGTTCTTCATCTTCAAACTGTACCATCGCGCTAAAAACAACCTCTCTGCACAGGACGTTTTGTTGAGAAATGTTGTGTACCTCTTGCTACTGCTGTTGACAGTGGGCATTTTTTACCTGAATTTCAATATCCTTGCACAAGGCGCTCCGTCGTTGTTGTTTGATGAAGTGCCAGCCAGCTTTTTCCAATCACTCAACTCTACATATGTGGTGGTTTTTGCTCCTGTCTTTGCATGGCTTTGGATCAAGCTTGGCAAGCATGAACCTTCCTCTCCCACCAAGATGGCCATAGGCCTGTTCTTGCTTGCCTTGGGATATTTGTGGATCAGCGTGGGTGTAAAAAACATTCAACCTGGCATGAAGGTAACCATGATCTGGCTTGCGGGGCTTTATATGCTCCACACCTGGGGAGAACTCTGTCTCTCACCCATCGGGTTATCCCTTGTCAATAAACTTGCTCCATTGAAGCTGGCTTCATTGTTGATGGCGGTCTGGTTTTTGGCGAGCGCCTTCGCCAACAAATTGGCTGGTCAGCTCAGTGCATTGTATCCTGAAAACAAATCCACTTCATTTCTTGGATTCGAGATGCACAACATGTATGACTTCTTCATGCTGTTTGTCATCCTTTCTGGTATTGCATCGTTGATCCTGTTCTTCCTGACCAAATGGTTGCAAAAAATGATGAACTCCTAAACACAGTTGTCAGCAAGTACCTTTAGGGATGAAAAAAGCCAGCCATTTGTTGACCCTGAAACATGATAAGGGAATTTGCATTGAACGCTTTTTCCCAAGCCGCATCAACCATCCAACACCATGCAGACAAGAGCCCTGAAATTTGCCGCCCCACTCAGCATTTATGTGCTTTCCTGTTGCGCATTCAGCCAAGAAGGGTGGACGATTGCACTTCCGTTGATCTATGTGTTCCTTTTCATTCCATTGGTTGAACTTGTTTTTCCTCCTTCTCCTGACAACCTCAGTGAAGCCGAGGAACAGGTTGCAAAAGAGGATCGGCTTTACGATATTTGGCTCTACATCATGGTTCCACTGCAATATGCTGCGCTGTTCATGTTCCTCAAAACCATACGGGAATCCAACCTCACGGCACTTGAAACAATTGGCAGGATCATCGCAATGGGTCTGCTTTGTGGCACTTTCGGCATCAATGTGGCACATGAACTTGGACACAGAAAAAAACGCTACGAGCGACAGATGGCCAAAGCACTTTTGCTGACTTCACTCTACATGCATTTTTACATTGAACACAACAAGGGGCACCATAAAAATGTCTCTACCCATGAAGATCCGAGCAGCGCCAGAAAAGGAGAAACTGTTTACTTTTTTTATTGCAGGTCGATTGCAATGGGATTTGCATCTGCTTGGAAAATTGCGGCAGAAGAACAGAGGAAAAAAGGCCTTCCTGTATTGCACTACAGCAACCAAATGCTTCAATTCCAAGCCATTCAACTTGTTCTGATCACCACCATTTTCATGTATTTCGGAAGCTCAGCACTCTTCTGTTTTCTAGCAGCCGCTGGATTGGGTATTTTGTTGCTGGAAACAGTCAACTACATAGAACACTATGGGTTGGAAAGGAAAAAAACCCATGAAGGATATGAAAGGGCAATGCCTGAACACAGCTGGAACAGCAGCCACATCGTAGGGAGATTGATGCTTTTTGAATTGTCAAGGCACAGCGATCATCATTATATGGCCAGCAGGAAATACCAAGTACTCCGGCACCATGAGCATGCACCACAGATGCCAACAGGCTATCCCGGTATGGTACTGCTTTCATTGGTTCCTCCTGTTTGGTTTGGCATCATGCACAAAAGAATTGATAGCTACCAAAAGAAAAAATCATTGCAACAATAACAAGTGTCCTGTCTACGAGATCATGCTCGCCCCAAAATATGGACGGAGCACCTCGGGAATGACAATGCCCTCAGGGATCTGGCAATTTTCGAGTATGCTTGCTAGAATCCTTGGCAAGGCAAGTGAGCTTCCGTTTAGGGTATGGACCAATTGGGTTTTGCCATTTTCATCCCTTGTCCTGATTTTCATGCGGTTCGATTGGAAACTTTCGAAGTTGGAAACTGAACTGACTTCAAGCCAACGTTCTTGTGCTGCACTGTACACTTCAAAATCATAGGTCATGGCAGACGCAAATCCCATGTCTCCACCACATAACAGCAAGATCCTGTATGGAAGACCCAGAGACTGTATGAGCTTTTCCACATGCAGTACCATTTCCTCCAACACTTCATAACTGGTAGATGCCTCTGTCATGTGCACCACTTCCACTTTATCAAACTGATGCACCCTGTTAAGCCCACGCACTTCTTTGCCAAAGCTGCCCGCCTCTCGCCTGAAGCAGGGTGTATATGCTGTCATTTTAATGGGAAGGGATGCGGGAGGAATGATGTCGTCGCGGTAAATATTGGTGATGGGCACTTCAGCGGTCGGGATCAGGTAAAGGTCATCGGTTGCCATATGGTACATCTGTCCCTCCTTGTCGGGCAATTGTCCGGTACCATATGCAGAAGCGAAGTTTACCACATGTGGAGGCAAGTACTCGGTATAGCCCGCAGCAATGTTGTAATCAAGGAAATATTCGATCATTGCTCGTTGCAATTTAGCCCCCTTCCCCTTGTACAAAGGAAAACCACTGCCAGTGATTTTAACACCGGTTTGAAAATCAACCAGGTCGTATTTTGTGATCAGGTCCCAATGGGGCGCAGCAGCCCCGTGAAGTTTTGGTATTTCTCCATGCTGGCGCACAATGACATTCTCTTCGGCAGAGGTTCCTGCAGGGACCCTTTCGTTGGGCAAATTGGGCAATCGAAGCAACATTCCGTCAAGAATGGCTTCCACTTCTGCGAGTTGGCCGGCATACAGGTCAATCGTTTCTTTCATCACAGTAACCTCAGCCTTCTTGGCTTCTGCCTCGCTGTGCTTTCCTTGGGCCATCAGTGCTCCAATAGACTTAGAAGCCGCATTGCGTTGGGCAAGCAACGCATCGGATTGAATTTGCAGTTTTTTGCGTTGGTCGTCTGACCCAATAATGCTGTCAACCAGTTCAAGATCCTTAAAGTTCTTCTTTTTCAATCCTTCCAGCACTTTTTCCCTGTTGCTGCGAATAAAACCAAGCTGAAGCATGCTAACAAATTTGTACAAAGATAAGCAATCGCTACAGATGCACTAATTTTGCAGCATGATGATATCTGACGACTTGCAAGCCAGGTGGTGGAAACTTGAAGAAAAACTGATTGAGCGATTTGGCAAAAAGCCAGACATGGAGTCCATTCTTTTTCTGATTGGGGTGCAGGAAGTGGGAGGCGTTGGTCACAGTTTCACAAAGGAACAAAAACAGGACCTGATGCATGTTGCTGTTTGCAGCATCCTCATTCCCGGAGGATTTTATGAGCACGAAGGTTGGGATGAGGATGGATGGCCTCACTTTAAACAAATCAAGGAATTGCCGGCCATGGAATTCATGCAACAGGAAAATTTCATGAAAGACCATATTCTGTTTTATTTTTCCCAAAATGAATTTTAATGAAAAAATCAAACCTTTCATTTGTGCTTTTCACTTGGCTGTTGCTGCTCACCATGGCCACAACTGCACAAACAACTGGGAAGGTTAGAAAATCGGATTTCAAAAGGGATATCCTGGTGAAAACAGACTCAGGCAATATGGTGCTGAGGCTGAATGATTCAACACCCTTGCACAGGGACAATTTCATTCGATTGGTCAGGTCCAAATACTACAGGGGAATCAGTTTCCACAGGGTCATCAACCGCTTCATGATTCAGGCGGGTGATGAAAAAACAAGGCTTGACTTTGATTCTACACGGATGCAAGAACAATATACACTTCCTGCAGAGATTCGCCCGGAACTGTATCACCGAAAAGGTGTTCTTGCTGCGGCCAGGATGGGTGATGATGTCAACCCCAACAGGAACAGCAGCGGAGTGCAATTTTACATCGTTCAAGGCAAGGTATTCGATGACAAGGCACTGGACTCTGTCGAGACCTTCCGTCTCAAAGGGAGAAAGCTGCCAGAGGCACACAGGAGTCAGTATAAGGTTCAGGGAGGTGCTCCCCACCTTGACCAGCAGTATACCATCTTTGGAGAACTTGTCAGTGGTTACGATACACTGGACAAAATTGCAGGAACAAAAACCAGTGGTAAACAAGGCGGTGACAAGCCCCTGGTGGCCATCCGGATCAGGGAAGTAAAAATGGTAAGAAGGCTGAAATGAACATTGACAATTGTTACAAAAGATGCCAACAACATAAGGCTACAGCAGAAAGGGCTGATTTTTGAAAGATTTTTCTCCGTGGGTACAAATTATTGTAAACTTGCACAAAATAAAGAACATGACTTTTCCAGATCAATTGCATTATACCAAAGAACACGAATGGATTTCAGTGGAAGGAAATATTGCAACAGTTGGCATTACTGAATTTGCACAAGGCGAGTTGGGTGATATCATTTATGTTGACATTGAAACCACTGGAAAAGAATTGGGCGCAGATGACGTATTTGGCAGTGTGGAAGCAGTTAAAACTGTAAGTGACCTCTTTTTACCCGTTTCAGGTACCATCACCGAAAAGAACCCATTGCTGGACAGCCAGCCAGAACTGGTCAACCAGGATCCTTATGGGGATGGCTGGATGATCAAGATGACCATCAGTGATCCTTCCCAACTTTCTGGATTGCTGGATGTCAATGCATACAAGGCACTTATAGGTGCCTGATTCAATGAAAATGCTCAAATCCAGCAATTGGCCGGCATTGCTCTGGACCTGCCTTATCTTCTATGCATTGAGCATGGATCCCAAAGGCATGGGAGAAATGAGCTTGATGAAAGTCGATGGAATAGACAAATTGATCCATTTCATTCTGTTTGCGGTATTTTCATTTCTTTGGGCAGCAAGGCTCAACGAAAAGTCATTTGACAATGAAAACAGGTTGCTGCTGCTGGTGATTGCCTTGGGAGCCGCTTATGGCATGGGCATGGAATACTATCAAAAATTCTTTACAAGCAGGAGTTTTTCCTATTGGGATGGGCTTGCAGATGCACTAGGAGCAGCCGCAGGTTCATGGGCAGTAAAAAAAAGCCCCTATGGAAATAGGGGCCGTAACCAAAACTAACTGCTTATGAGAAAAAATCGTTTCTACATGTTTGATGCTGGAGAAAGCTGTTTTCCATGCTTTCTTTCGTTAAAGATTTCTAAATTCTGAATTTCCAACGTTTATACCTGCACAATATATAGACGAAACAACTGTCCTCAAGGTTGTTAAAGACAATATAAACCTGGAAAATATTTTTTTACAAGAAAACAGGCGATGTTGCCCTATTGGGTGAGCTTGCTGGCGTTTTCAGCAAACTGCAAGGCCTCAATAAGCTCTCCGATATTGCCATTCAGGACGTCTGGCAAATTGTAGAGGGTCATGCCAATCCGGTGATCGGTAACACGGCCTTGTGGAAAATTGTATGTCCGAATTTTGGCAGAACGGTCACCAGAGCTGACCAGGCTTTTTCGGTGCCTCGAAATTTCATCCTCTTGTTTTCTGACCTGTTCCTCATAAAGACGCGTACGCATCATTTGCATGGCCTTTTCCCTGTTGCCCAGCTGGGTGCGTTCCGTTTGACATATCACCACAGTGCCTGTGGGCACATGTGTCAACATTACTTTTGTTTCCACCTTGTTCACGTTTTGTCCGCCTGCACCACCACTTCGGGAGGTTTCCATCTTCACATCTGCCTCCCTTATTTCTACGTCAACCTCCTCTGCCTCGGGCATTACAGCGACAGTAGCAGCGCTAGTATGCACCCGTCCGCTGGCCTCCGTATTCGGTACCCGTTGTACGCGGTGTACCCCACTTTCAAATTTCAATGTTCCGTATACCTCGTCACCCGTAACCTCAAGCTGTACTTCCTTGTATCCACCCATGGTGCCCTCATTCTCATTGAGCAGCGCAATTTTCCATCCCTTGCCCTCGCAGTAACGCATGTACATGCGCAAAAGGTCTCCCGCAAACAGTGATGCCTCGTCTCCACCTGTTCCCGCACGGATTTCAAGAATGGCATTCTTGTCATCTTGAGGGTCTTTTGGGATCAACATGTTCCTGATCTGCTTTTCCAGGGTCTCCTTTTGTTGCTCCAGGTCTGTGGTCTCCATCTTTGCGAGCTCCCTCAGTTCTTCATCGTCTCCCATCAGGGCTTCCCGGTTGAACTCAATATCCGAAAGCAATCGCTTGTATTGTGTGAATGCATTCACCACCTTTTCTAGGCTTCTGTATTCCTTGGAAAGCTGGCTGAAACGCTTGTTGTTGGCCACGATTTCCGGATTGGTGAGGGCAACACCGATATCATCAAATTTGGCCTTTATGGCTTCTAATTTATCCAGCATATGTTTGGGCGGACTCCATCCGGTATTTAATCTTTAATTTCGTTTGCAAAGTTAATTCTTTTCAAGAGATGAATTACCGCAAGTTTCAGGCCGACAAGATCTTTAACGGATTTGAATTCCTCGACCCAGGCCATGTGTTGATCGTGGAAGACAATGGAAGGGTCGTAGAAATCATCGCCGAAATGGATGCCGGTGAAGGTGTTGAAAGACACAAGGGCATCATTTGCCCAGGGTTCATCAATGCACATTGTCACCTGGAGCTCAGTCACCTCAAGGATGTTATCCCGCCGCATACAGGCCTTGTTCCCTTTTTAAGGGATGTAGTGGGAAAGCGTGATTTCAAACCTGAAATCATTTTGGAATGCATAGAAAAGGCCGAAAAGGAAATGGAGCAGGCCGGTATCGTTGCGGTTGGGGATATCGGAAATACCAACAACACACTTCATACAAAAAAGAAAAGCAGGATTGTCTGGAACAATTTTGTTGAAGTACTCAGCTTTACAGATGAGGGATCAGCATCGAACATGCACCATTACTCAAATGTCCTGGAATCTTTCATTGAAGCAGAAAAAGACCTAGAAAAGGATCATTTCAAATCATCGCTCGTTCCACATGCGCCATACACGATCAGCAGCAAAACTTTCAAGGCGATCAATGAACGCACAGAAAATGCTGTGGTTTCAATGCACAACCAGGAAAACCCGATGGAGGACCAACTCTATGAAAAAGGCACAGGAGAATTCATTCCTTTTTTCAACGTATTCGGGTTTCAATCATCTCCTTTCCCTGTAACTGGAAAATCATCCCTGCAATCATGCCTTCCTCACTTCAAGAGGAACCAACGGATGATACTCGTACACAATACATTCACTGCTGAACAAGATGTCAACTTTGCAATCAGCTATGCAAAAGAACACCTTGCAGGAATCCATTTCTGCATCTGTGCCAATGCAAACCTTTACATAGAAAATAGCATGCCCCCCATCAGCATGTTGATCCGCAATGGGGCAGAAATCGTTTTGGGCACAGACAGCTACAGCAGCAATTGGCAACTGAGCATTGCGGCGGAGATCAGAACCATCAGGGAGAAAATGCCGGAAATTCCTTTGCAACAGATGTTGCAGTGGGCCACCATCAATGGGGCGAAAGCATTGGGAAGAAGTGATGCCCTGGGAAGCTTTGAGACAGGGAAACGCCCCGGAATGGTACTCCTGGACTCCACACTGAATGCCCGCAGCATATTTTGATCACTGTTCCAATACCATGCGGATGACAGGCAGTGATTTCATGCTGCCAAAAGGGTTGATGTGCAGCCCATAAAAAAGAAGACATGCATCCAGCAGTTCATTTCTCATTTGCCTGTTTAGCCTGATCTGGTCCAATTCGTCCAATTGCATAACCCTCAGGAACATGGAAATGCATTCACTTTGCGGATGGGGAACCACCATTTGGTGAATCGGACATGCTGCAACAAACTGGCCCTCATGCAGGTCCAATATATTGTTTTCGGGGCTGTAATTGTCCATCATCCTGAAACCAAAAAAATGAGACAAATGCAAAACGAAAAACAGTGGTAGGTTGGCCGTCTGGTAAGCAGTTCCACTGTCCAACCCCCTGAATACGTCTTCAATGAAATAAAAAAGTTCAGGATGCGGATCTGGCTCTTTAAGGCATTTCTGCAACAGCTCAACCATGAAAAGCATTACTGCATTTTTGGTGACATCTGCATGCAATGCATGGCAATGGGCGGCCTGCTTGCATTCCTTGATCCGTTGCAGCGCATTCCTTTCGTTTTGATACACCACCATCTCAAGGATATTACCTACCTGAAGCTGGGCTGCTGAAATACCTGTTGATCTTTTAGCTGTTCTTACTCCGTTCACCATGTATTGCTGCAGCCCAAAAAGTTCAGTAAAAGCAGAGACCACCAAAGAGGTCTCACCATACTTTACGGTGCGGATGATGATGCCTTTTGTAGTATGAACATTTGACATCTCAGTTCAGAAAAAATATTTTTGCAGCCACTTGTTGCTGGTTGTTTTCGTCTGCAACGTAAACCAGGTATACCCCACTGTTGACACGTTCACCCTTGTAATTTTTACCATTCCATATCGCTTGTCCGCCCAAAGACCGGGATTGAAAAACCAATCGCCCATCCAGTTCGGTAATGCGCACCCATGCATTGGATGGTAAATCCCTGATGGCAATGGTGCCAGAATATCCTGATGGTACCGGATTGGGGAATACGAAAGGCTTTCTTTTTTCAGTCACCGGTTCAGTCGCAGTACTTCTGAAGGAGCATATGCCATTGGCTGTAAAAAAGAAAACCTCACCAGTGGAAGGCTGTATTGAGATGGACAACACATCATTGCTGAGCAAATTGCTGTTGGTCGAAGTAAACCGATAAATTGTTTTTTGACCATCAGCGCCCAACAACCAAACACCATTTTTGGAGGCAACCCATTTCCGGTCGGCACCATCCACCTTGATGTCATTTACAACTTCTTCACCGAGCAGCAAGCCGGCAAAATTATCCTGTTGAACAACGGGTAACGTTGCTTCACAACTTGACCCGCTGAAAAGGTCATCACCGCATTGGATGATGGCTACTCCTCGATCCGTCCCCACCCAAACAAAACCATTTTTATCACATGCCACACTCAATACATTTGAGGAAGGCAGGTTCCCATTGCCCCTCCCCTGTCGAAAATACCGCCACTTGTCGTCATTGGTCTGGTCAATCGTTCCACCATCATCAAAACAAAAAAGACCATTTCCCTGTGGAGAAATTATCCATTTTCTGTTTTGGTCATCCACCACTATGGTGGAAAGGGCGTTGCCAGCATGGGCAAATGGTACAGTAAACTTTTTCCAACTGCCATCTCTTTTTTTCACCACAAGGTCTTGGGCAGCCCCATGATTGGCAATCCACAGGTTGAGGTCCAAATCATGGCACAAACCACTTACCCGATAGGACCTGAAGTCTGCCTGGGATGCTCCAATTGAAGATCCTTGTTTATAGACAATGGGCTTGTTTTGTTTGTTGATTTCCAACAAGCCTCCTCCATAAGAGCCTGCATAAATATGCCCTGTAGCAGGGTCAACTGCAATGACATTGACATCAGGCATGGAGTCCAATGCTTTGATGGCTGTTGAATTGTAGTTCTTCCACTGCCCTTCCACAAAACCAAAAAAACCGCTCATGTTCATTTTGCCCTTGCCATCTTGTCCAATGGTGCCGGCCGGAGCCCAAACAGTTTCATAGGCATGACTTCCCCTTCCGAGGGCAAGATCATACGGTGCATTGGGTAAAAAAACTGCATCCCCGTTGGGGGTTGTTTTGATGAGTCCATTGTTGCTGTCTCCAATCCAAATTTCCTGGTTGTGTCTTAAAAAAGAAACAGGAAAAGTCATGGATGGGGTTTCCATGGTTTGAGGGGCAGCACCTGGATCAGTAAAAACAACAGCACTGCCCTTTTTTTGAAAAGATAAGCCGATGTAAAGACTGCTGCCAATTGCACTGATGCAAGTAATCTGCTTGGCGGAGGAAAAAAGCAGTCGCCAGGCGCCATTTGTCCTGACATATAAAGTATCGTTCTTTCGGGCCACCAATTGATCATTCCACTGGAGCACATGATCAATGCTCCCCCCAATCCCCGGAATGGCTTCAGGCTGCCATGACCTGAAATCACCCAGTGTCGATACATTGAATTCAGCCCTTTTCAAGCCCTCGGAGGTTGCTGCATAGAGTTGGTTGTTCAAAAGTGCAAGTGCATATATGTTGACATTTGCTCCATTTGTCCCAGGCCTGTAAGTGTCCCTTATTTCTTTTCGTTGGGTGTTGACTGAAATGATACCCAGGTTGGAAGAAAGCAGCGCATCTGTGCCTGTCCAAAGTACATGGTGAATGGTTTTGTCACCCTGAATCTTGCTCAAGAGAACATCAGGAATATTTCTGATCTGATCACCATCCACCACATCGATATTGCTGTTTTCATAAACAATGATGAATTTCTCAGAGAGTGGGTCTTTTGCCATGCAACGCATGCGGACTTCGGAAAGCCCTGTCGATCTTGTTTTGACAACAAACGAGTTGCTTTCAGGAGCATAAGAAAAATAGCCAAAAGACGTACCTGCAACAATAGAGGAACCTGAAGAATTGAGCGAAATCAAGTTCCGCATGGGCAAATGATCACGCCATTGACCAATTGCCGGCAAGTTTTGTCCCTGGAGACAATCCAGGGAAAATAAGGCCAACAAAAGGATCGCAGCAGGTTTCATTCCATAAAATTAACGAATTGGCCGATGACACCAATCCTTAAAAAGATTGAAAAGGAGCGGTATAAAATCCTTTCCTTTGTAAAAAATTTATCATATGTGGCAGGCATTGGGAAAGGCGGTTCTTCGATTTCGCATACCATTGATGATTGCATTGGTGTTGCTTACCGCCTTCATGGGTTACCATGCAAGCAAGGTACAGATGAGCTACGACTTTTCAAGAGCCATTCCAACAGATCATCCAAAGTACAAGGCATATCTTGAATTTAAAAAAACATTCGGTGAAGACGGCAACCTGTTGACCATCGGATTCACTACGAAAGATTTTTTCAACATCAATAACTTCAATGCTGTCACCGCGTTTCAAGAGCGGTTGAAAAAAATTGATGGCGTCGAGGATATCCTCAGTGTGAATGGGGCAATAACGCTGAAAAAAAATGATAGTACTGGCAATCTGGATGCCATCAAGATATTTCCTACCCCTGTTGCCAGCCAACCAATGCTGGACAGCCTCAAAAATATTTTCTATACCCTTCCGTTTTACAGGGGACTGCTGTACAATCCCAACACCAATGCCTATTTGCTCGGATTAAGGATCAACAGAGAAGTGTTGGGTTCAAAAGAAAGGGAAAGGGTCATTGGTGCAATCGAAAAAGAGTCGGCGTCCTTTGCTGAATCAACCCATTTTGACCTTCACCTGAGTGGGCTACCCCTGATCAGAACGAACGTTGCATTGCGCATAGCGCAGGAAATGCAGTGGTTCCTGATTGGATCAATTCTACTTTCTGCCTTGATTCTATTCATCTTCTTCAGGTCATTGAGTACCACGTTCCTTTCCCTTGCCGTGGTAATGATTGGAGTGGTATACAGCCTGGCCACCATTCACATGCTCGGATTCAGGATCACCCTGCTCAATGCATTGATTCCTCCATTGGTAGTGGTCATCGGCATTCCCAACTGCATCTATTTCTTGAACAAGTACCATACCGCATTCATGAAAACGGGTGACAAGAAAAAGGCCATTGTGGAAATGATTGGCAAGATGGGTATTGTCACCTTGTTCTGCAACATCAGTGCAGCGCTGGGCTTTGCTGTTTTTGCACTTACCAAAAGCATTATCCTAAAAGAATTCGGAATCGTTGCGGGCATCAACATCATGGGATTGTTTTTCATATCACTTGTCCTGATTCCCATCGCGCTGTATTATATGGCAGCACCCAAGAAAAAACACACACTATACCTTGAAAACAAATGGCTGCAAACATTGCTCACCAAAATCGAGCAATGGGTATTCTCCAATCAACGTACAGTTTACCTGGCTACAGCAATTGCGTTGGTATTTTCTGTGGTGGGCATTTCCAAATTGAAAACCCAATCCTTTATTGTTGATGACCTTCCAAAAAAAGACAAAATATTTACCGATCTGCGGTTTTTTGAATCCAATTTCAAAGGTATCCTGCCGTTGGAAATTCTTGTAGACACCAAAAAAAAGAATGGCATTGCAGGCGCCAGGGCACTTTCCGTTTACGAAAAGGTTTCCTCTTTCAGTTCCTATATGGAAACCTATCCTGAATTGGCAAGGCCGCTTTCCTTGGCGGAAGGTTTGAAGTTTGCACGCCAAGGATTCTATGACGGAGACAGCAACAACTATTCCATGCCCAATGCTTTTGATGGTGCATTCCTGGCGGACTATCTAAAGCCAGGAAAAGGAAAGACCACCAACCAGGGATCGCTTGAAAAGTTGATGTCCTCTTTCATTGACAGCAACAAACAAATCACCCGCATCAGTGTAAACATGGCCGATGTGGGCAGCATGCGCATGCCCGTTTTGATTGATAGCCTGGAGGCCCATATCCCTGAATATTTTGACACCAGCAAGGTCTCCGTAAGGTTGACAGGATCCAGCATCACTTTTCTTGAGGGAAGCAGGTTTATCATCAAGGGGCTGAAGGAAAGTATTTTTTGGGCCTTTCTTTTCATTTCCCTTTGCATGCTTTATCTCTTCAGGTCATTCCGTATCCTTTTGTGCTCCCTGATACCAAACCTGATTCCACTGGTAATGACAGCCGGACTGATGGGCTGGATGGGGATTGCCATAAAACCCTCTACCGTATTGGTTTTCAGTGTAGCATTGGGAATTGCCATAGACATCACCATTCGATTTCTCGTCAATTACAAACAAGAGCTTCCTCATTTCAATGGCCAGGTACATGAAACGGTGGTGCAAACCATTCGGGAGACGGGTATCAGTATTGTCTATACCTCATTGGTGCTGATTGCAGGATTCGTGATTTTTGTCTTTAGCGGATTCGGAAGCACGCAGGCATTGGGTTGGCTTACCTCCTTTACCTTGCTTGTAGCAACCTTGACCAATCTTATCCTGCTGCCTGCACTTTTGCTGTTGGCAGCAAAAAAAAGAAAGTAGCAAGCAGGTTGGTTTGCCTGTGTGAAAAGGCATGAAATTTATTTCAATACTGAAGCAAGCTTGGCTTGAAGCGCTTCCCCTCTCAGCCCTTTGGCAATTATTTTACCATTGGGATCAACAAGCACATTGAAGGGGATTCCCTCAATCTGATAAAGGGGCACTACTGCACTCTCCCATTGCTTCAAATCGCTGACATGCGGCCAATCCAGCATATCATCCTTTATCGCCTTTAGCCAGTCATCCTTGTCCTTGTCCAAGGACACGCCGAGCACCGTAAAGTTCTTGCCTTTAAATTGTTGATAGGCAGCCACAACATTGGGATTTTCCATGCGGCAAGGCTTGCACCAGCTGGCCCAAAAATCCACCAAAACATATTTCCCCTTCAACGATGCCAGCGAAATCAGCTTTCCGTCAACTCCAGGCAATTCAAAAGACGGAGCTTCCATGCCCACCAGATCTACCTCCTTTTGGGGTGCAGTTTCTTTGTTAAAATCTCCAGCCAGTTTTTTGATTTTGGAGGATGATGGAAATCGCTTTGCCAAACTGCTGATTGCAGGCTTAATTTGTTCTGGCGCTACTAGATTTCTTGACATCCCTAACGCGTAAATAGCGACTACAGGGGTTTGGGTACTGTCGGCATACGACAACAAATATGATCCTGCAGCAGTAACTTTATTGCGAAAACTGGTTTCAAGCACTACCCTGCTGCTGTCCATTGCTTCACCCTTTGCAACAATTGCATTTCGAATGGAATCAATTTCCTGCAGGCGTGCATTGAATCCCGTCAACAGCGATTTAAAGGAATTGCTTCCATCAGAATTTGTTGAAAAAACATCCGGATTGCCAAGGTCGGCCTCAACAGTAATTTGTCCTTTGTCTGCAATCACCAGAAAATAAGCCTGTGTTTTTTCAAACCTGACCCTGTAAAGGGCTTCAGGATCTACGTTGCCGCCTGTTACTTCAAATACAGCCTTCCCTTTTTCGGCAATGGCAGTATCCATCGTAAGGGGTTCTCCCTCCAACTCAATCAAATCAAGGTATACAGCCTGTTTCTCTGTATTGTTCTGAACATTGAACTTGAAGGTGACATTTTTTTCTGTGCGCTTGCAGGAAAAGGCAATTGCGGTAACGAGCAAAGCACCTGCCATCAATACATTTTTCATCTTAATGTTTTTCATTTAAAAATTTGTCCAATAAGGAAGTGGTGGCCTTGGGGTCGGCCTTTCCTCTTGATATTTTTTTCACTTCCCCAACAAACAAACCCATCAACCCTTTTTTCCCTTTTTTGTATTCGCTAACCTTCTCGGGCATCGATACCAATACCTGTTTTACCCATGATGCAATTTCATCATTCCCCGCATCCTGAAGCAAGTTCAGTGTTGTTGCCAACGCAATGGGGTCTGCACCATTGTCTTCCAACATCAATGGTAAAAGCCTTTGTGCAGCAACAGAGAACCCCAATTTCCCATCTGCAACAAGCGCCAATATACTGTTCCAGTGCTCTCCAGAAATTGCAACACTGCTCCAATCTGCGCCAGTTGTATTCAGGTGTGAACGTACAGGGCCGATTAAAAAATTGGCCAGGTTTTTTTTGTGTTTTGTATTGGCTGCAATGCGGTCAAACAAATCACTGAGTTCTTTCTCCTCAGTCAATTGCTCTGCGTCATATGCAGAAAGACCAAATTCATCTACATATTGAAGGGCACGCTGGCTCGGCATGGTTGGAAGTGATGCCCTGATGTTGTTGATAAAATCATCCGTAAATGCAAAGGGTGCAAGATCAGGTTCAGGAAAATAGCGGTAATCTTCTGCGTCTTCCTTTGTCCTGATGGAGAAAGTGATTCCTGCCGCTGCATCATAGCTCCTGGTTTCTTGGACAATTGTCTCCCCGTTTTCACACAAGATGGACAAGCGTTCAATTTCGATTTCAATGGCATGCCTGAGGTGCCTGATGGAGTTGAGGTTTTTCACTTCCACCCTTGTTCCCAAAGCCTTGCTGCCCCTTGGCCTTACCGAAATGTTTGCATCACAACGCAAGCTTCCTTCTTCCATGTTCCCATCGCAAATGCCAATCCAGCGCACCAGTTTCCTGATCTGGCTCAAATAAGCAGAGGCCTCTTCTGCACTGTGCAAAACAGGATCAGTCACAATTTCAATAAGGGGTACCCCTGCTCTGTTGTAATCCAACATTGTCAGGCTTTCATGCTGATCGTGAATGCTTTTACCAGCATCCTCTTCCATGTGGATGCGCGTAAGTTGAATGTCTCGGGCTCCAGATGATGTATGAATGGTTACGAAACCCCCACTGCAAATAGGGGTAGTATGTTGTGAAATCTGATAGCCTTTGGGCAGATCAGGATAGAAATAATTTTTTCGGGCAAAGTAATTGTTCTTTTCAATGGTTGAATGGCATATCAACCCCATCCTGATGGCATAATCCACTGCCGTCTTGTTCATTCTTGGCAGGGTGCCCGGATGGCCAAGTGTTATGGCGCTTACATGGGTATTGGGATCGGCACCAAACGAAGCAGCATCGCCTGCAAAAAGCTTGCTCTTTGTCTGAATTTGTGCATGCACTTCAAGACCAATCACGGCTTCATATTTCGTTGTCAGGTCCTCCGGCATGCTATTCTGTTTGTTCGCAAATTAGATAAAGTAAACCAGCATTGTTTACACGAGGGCATTCTTTATGGCAGCGATGGCTGCAGTCAAACCGCTGGTATCCTGACCTCCTGCAGAGGCCAAGGTTTTTTGACCTCCACCCCCGCCTTTGATGGGTCCGGCAACATGGGTTTTAATCAAAGCCACTGCATCAAGGCCTTTTTCAGTCACCAGTTTATCCGACAGCCCCACCGCAACGGCAGGCTTTCCGGCAATATTGGCAGCAAGTACCACAGTGGTATATGCATAGGTACCCCTCAGGTCATTGCAGAGTTTTTTTAATGAATCCGAAGATGATGCTTCTGTAATGGCCCCAATAAAGTTAACCCCATTCACCACTTCGGCCTTTTGTACCAGGTCTGTTCTGAGGTAGGCCAGCAGCCTGCTTTCCGTTTGTTCAAGCTGCTTTTTCAACATTGAGGACTCTTCCAGGTGCTGTTCAATGGAACGAACCAATTCACGTGGATTTTTGAGCAGAGAACTGATCTCCTTCAGAAGTGCCTGCTCTTCAAGATGTTTTTTATCTGCCGCCAACCCACAAACTGCTTCAATTCTCCTTACCCCGGCTGCAACACCGGATTCAGCAATGATCATGCAGTGACCCAGCTCACCCGTATTGGACACATGCGTGCCCCCACAGAGTTCAACCGAATAATTGGGGTCAATCGTTACCACCCTTACCTTTTCGCCATATTTTTCGCCAAACAGTGCCATGGCGCCCAATTTCATTGCCTCATCCTTGTTCATCTCCCTGATAACAACCGGAATGTTTTCACGGATTTTTGTATTGACCATTGCAGCAACAACTGCCAATTCTTCATCCGTCATTTTTGAAAAATGCGAGAAATCAAACCGCATGCCACCTTCAGTTACCAGTGATCCCTTTTGTGCCACATGGGTTCCCAATGCCTTTCTCAGTGCTGCATGCAACAGGTGTGTAAGGGTATGATGGTTGGTTATTTCCTTTCTCCTTTGTTCATTGACCATTGCAAAAACAGCCGGCGTCAGGTCTTGTGGCAATGAAGCCACGGTATGCACAATAAGGTCGTTTTCCTTTTTTGTATTCAACACTTCAATGACATGGTCACCCATGGTGATGCTGCCTGTATCGCCCACCTGTCCGCCACTCTCAGCATAAAAAGGGGTCTGCTCCAATACCAACTGGAAACTGGATTGTCCCTTTGCGGAAACCTTTCTGTAGCGCAGGAGGTTCGTACTGCAAGACAGTTCGCCATATCCCACAAAAGGCTGTGATGAGATCCCTTGGCTGGAGACTTCAACCCAATCCTCGACATCAGAAGCGGTTGCTGCACGGCTCCTGTTTTTTTGTACCTGCATCTCACGCTCAAAACCTTCCTCATCCACTTTTATTCCCTGTTCCAATGCAATCAACCGGGTAAGGTCAATGGGAAAGCCATACGTGTCATACAACTCAAAAGCCGCAGCCCCTTCAATGCTCCCTGTATCTTTGGCCACTTCAAGAATATCATCCATTTTTTTCAAACCCTTGCCAAGGGTACGCAGGAATGTTTCCTCTTCTTCTTTCACCACTTTTGAAATAAAATCCAGTTGCGCAGCCAGTTCTGGAAACACATCCTTGAACTGCTCAGCCAATCCCGGCAACAACTTGTGCAACATGGGTTCCCTGACTTCCAAATAAGAATAATAGTAGCGCACTGCCCTGCGCAGGATTCTTCTGATGACATATCCTGCTCCTGTATTTGAAGGAAGTTGCCCATCAGCAATGGTGAAAGCAATGGCCCTGATATGATCGGCCAAGACCCTGAAGGCAACATCTTGCTTAGCATCACCTGCTGTATATTTTTTTCCTGCGATGCGTTCTGCAGTTTGGATGGACCCTGAAAAAATATCTGTATCGTAATTCGAAGACTTTCCCTGCAATACCCTGACCAGCCTTTCCAAGCCCATACCCGTATCCACATGTGTGGCAGCAAGTGGCTGAAGGCTGCCGTCTTTTAATCGGTTGTATTGGATGAATACATTGTTCCAAATTTCTATGACCTGGGGATGATCCTTGTTGACCAGCAAATGTCCGGGAACAGCGGCCCTTTCTTCTGCTGATCTGCAGTCCACATGGATTTCACTGCATGGGCCACAGGGACCGGTGTCCCCCATTTCCCAAAAATTATCTTTCTTGTTGCCCAGCACAATATGATCGGGTGGAAGCAATTCCTGCCAAATGCCCAGTGCAATGGTCGATGCTGGAATATTTTCTTTGGCATCACCTTCAAAAACAGTGGCATAGAGGCGGTCCTTTTCAATGTTATACACCTCTGTCAAGAGTTCCCAACTCCATGAAATTGCCTCTTTCTTGAAGTAATCGCCGAAACTCCAATTGCCCAACATTTCAAACATGGTATGGTGGTATGTATCAACACCCACTTCCTCAAGGTCATTGTGTTTGCCGCTCACCCTCAGACACTTTTGGGTATCAACAGCCCTTTTAAAGGGCGCAGACTTGTTTCCTAGAAAATAATCCTTGAACTGGTTCATCCCCGCATTGGTGAACAAGAGTGTTGGGTCATCTTTCAACACAATGGGGGCAGAGGGAACAATCTGGTGTCCTTTCCCTTCGAAAAACTTTAAAAATCGATTTCTGATCTCCGCTGATGTCATTTCTTAAACCTTTTATAAGGATCCATCTAGGATCAATGGGTTATATTTGCAATTCGCCAGGCCAGCAAAAATACATTTTTTAAAAGATGGGCAGCGGATGAAGAAGATCAAATATTATTACAATACCCACACGCTTCGGTATGAGAAGCAGGTGGTGCCCCTCAGGGTGGCACTGCTAAGGGTATTGGCCTTCATTTCCACTGCCATTGTTACTGGACTGATCATTGTTGCCATTGCATTTCGTTTTGTGGATTCCCCCAAAGAAAAACTCTTGAAAGTGCAGCTTGAGAAAGCGGAAGAAGTAAACCGGATCTATGCAACCCGCTACAATGACATAGATGAACGCCTGAAACTGCTGGAAAGAAGGGACAATGAAGTCTACCGGTCTGTATTTGAAGCTACACCAATACCCGACAGTGCCCGTGCCAAACAAATTGAATCGAAAAAAGAATTGCAGGTTGTTGCTGGAATGGAAAACAGTGAAATGGCCGAGCGTATTTTCAATAGCCTCAATACCCTTTACAACAGGCTTTCCCACCAGGAAAGCTCATACAAAGAAATTGAGCGGATGATCAAAAACAAGGAAAAGCTGTTGGCCAGTACGCCCGCCATACAACCCCTGAGCAACCGCAACCTCAACAGGTTGTCTTCTGGCTTTGGATACAGGATTGATCCGGTCTACAAGACCGTTAAGTTTCACCCCGGGCTGGATTTCAGTGCCCCACAGGGAACACCTATCTATGCAACAGCAGAGGGCGTTGTTGAAACCTCAGGTAACCTTGGCAATGGATATGGCAACCATATCGTCATCCAGCACGGATACGCCTACAGCACGCTGTACGGACACATGTCCAGGATCAAGGCAAAAAGGGGCCAACGGGTGAAAAGAGGCGAGGTCATTGGGTATGTGGGCAGTACAGGAAAATCCACAGGGTCGCACCTTCACTATGAGGTTTTCAAGGGCAAAAAGCGCTTGGATCCCATTTACTTCTTTTACAATGACCTAACTCCCGAGCAATACCAGCAAATCCTGAAACTCGCTGCATCCAGGAACCAGTCCTTTGACTGATCAGTTTTGTGTATAACTCGATGATAACCGGGAAAAATTAGTTCCTAATTTTGTTGTGATGCTCCAACAGTTAGACCTTTTTGGCGGTGAACCCACGAAAGTGACAGGCAAGCCTGCCGAACCCAAAAAAAAATCCTACAAGATTGCACCCCCAACGCAGTTGGTGGAAGATTTCCCTGTTGATGAACCAGCGGAAGATTCAACAAGCGCCACTCAACTTTCTGACAAACCCATACCAGTGGTTGGAGAAAAAAAGGCGAAAAGGGGAAGACCTGCATCCGTCAGGGCAACAACGGATATCGCAATGCTGGACGTTCCAGAGGACAGCGTCCTTTACAGCAAGCAATATTATCCCATTGGAGATGTAGCAGCCATGTTCAGGGTAAATATCTCCCTTATTCGCTTTTGGGAAAATGAATTTGACATCCTCAAACCAAGAAAAAACAAAAAAGGAGACCGGTTTTTCAGACCGGAGGATGTGAAAAACCTCAAACTGATTTATTTTCTGCTGAAAGAAAAGAAATATACAATCAGCGGTGCAAAAAGCTTTATCAAAAGTGGCAAAAAAGTAAATGAGCGATTTGAAGCCATCGAAAGCCTTAAAAACATTCGCGCCATGTTGGTGGAGCTGAGGGCTGGTCTATCTCAATAGATTTTCATTATTTTTATCTTTCCCTGCAACAGCAATTCCATGTGATTCCAACAATTGCAGGACATCGAAATTGACTTTTTGCTTTAATGCGTTGAACGCCGCAATGGTGATCATCCCTGTATAATATTCAATGGAAACAACATAGGCATCCATCCTGATATCGCTCAACAGGATGGTCTTTTCTTCCAAGCCGGGATACGACAATGTTGATTCCATTTCCTTCAAGACCAACTTCAACTGGTCTACTGTTGAACGAGGGTGCAGTTCCAATACCAGCTCAACGCGGCGTTTGTTGCGGAGTGAAAGATTGTCTACAATGCTGTCTACCATCTGCTTGTTGGGAATGGTTACATAGGTGCGATCTGTTGTCCTGATCCTGGTACTGCGCAACCCAATCTTCTCAACGGTCCCATTGATCTGTTGCACCTTCAAAAGGTCTCCAACTGTAAAAGGCCTGTCAAAAAATATAATGAAAGAGGCAATCAGGTTCTCAATGCTTTCTTTCGCAGCAAGTGCAATGGCTGCACCAACCAGACTCAAGCCTGCCAGCAATTTTGTAATGTCCTGGTTGAACACATAGCGTATCATGACCAAAACGCAAATGATGATGAGTATGACCTTAAGGAATTCCCGGAAAAAAATAATCAGCTGATCATCACTGTAATCTTCCGTAGTCTTTGCCTTTTTCTCCATCACGATGGCGAGGTAATCCGTGACCCTTAAAAGCGTATGGAAAAAGAAGTAAATGAGCACGCCTGAAGCTGCCCGGTCCAACAATACATCAGACTTGATTTTCATGATCTTGAACATGAGTTCCCTTGGAAATTCAAGGCTATTGATGGCCAGATAGGAAGCGAGGAAAAAGATGAAATTTTCAAGTGGGGCAAGCACCAGGTCAAAGAATTCCTTTTCATTGATTTTGCGACCCATTTTTCGGAAGAGGTAAAAAATCAAGCGGGTGATTTTTTTACTGGCGACCTTCCTCAGGATGAGCACCAAAAGGATGAAGCCTGCCACAATAAGGTAGTCTTTCAGCGTGTTGTCAAGAATGGTCCTGTTCAAGGTGTCCAGCATCTTTTGAAGGGTTTTTATTTCAGTTGAATTTCAATTGAAGATCCGTTCCATCCAGGACTGCATAGGAGTCATACTTTATCCAATCACCCAAATTGATGTACCTGCTCTGTTGATTCAGCTTGACATCAATGGGCAGGTGGCGGTGTCCAAAAATAAAAAAATCGTATTCTTTTTGCCTGAGCATCTCTCTGCAATAAACAATCAGCCATTCGCCCTCCTCACCCAGGAATTTTTCATCGCCCGTTCCCGTGGATGCCCGGCTGCTTTTGCTGAAATATTCTGCCAGGGAAATGCCGAAGAATGGTGGAATCAAGCCAAAAAGAAATTTAGATACCGGATTCCTGAAGATTTGCTTGATGGTCTTGTAGCCATAATCACCGGGGCCCAGGCCATCTCCATGCCCAATTAAAAAACTTTTCCCATTGAATTCAAATTCCTTTGGCCCGTGGTATACCGGGATGTTCAATTCCTTTTCAAAATACCCGGTCATCCACATATCATGGTTGCCAATGAAAAAATGAACCGGAATCCCACTGTCAGTCAACTCGGCCAACTTGCCCAGAATTCTCACAAAGCCTTTGGGAACGACTTTTCTGTACTCGAACCAAAAATCAAAGAGATCTCCCACCACAAAAATCACTGCTGCATCAGCACTGGCCCTGTTGAGAAATGCAACAATTTTTCTTTCGCGGACAATGCTTGATGCATGGTCAGGAACACCCAGGTGAAAATCAGATAAAAAATAAACCTTTTTTCCTTCAGGAATGTGCATATTCAAAGATACTGCTTATTGGGAATTGCGTTTGTGCGGTTATTTGTCCAGCAAAAAACAATAGACCTCTTTTGGCCCATGTACACCAACCACAAGGGTCTTTTCAATGTCTGCAGTGCGACTTGGTCCTGTAGCAAAAGAGATCATGGAAGGGAGCCTGTCGCCGTATTTTTTTTGCATGAATACAATGGCATCCTTTACATCATGAACCAATTGGTTGGTCTTGGCAATGCAGATGTGAATGGGGGCATATACACTGGATAACCTTCCCGAGGATTCAGTGCTGCTCAGCACCATAGATCCAGTGCGGGCCACCAGCACTTCGCACTTTGTGATGGACACATCAACATCAGCCAATTGTTTTTCTGAAAAGGCAGGAAATCCAAATGATGACAAAGCTGATTTGATGTTTTCATCAGCACAATGGATTTCAGTCCACCCCCTTTCTTCGACCAATGCAAGCAGCTGGTTCACCAGGTCTTCCTCATTCTCACAAAAGGAAAATCTTCCCAACAACGAAGTGAATTTTTCAGCAAATTGAATGGAAAGATCATCTTCTCCTTTTTCAAATGCAAAATCAATTTTTTCAATTCCAGGAAAGGGTTGATCTGCCGATTGGATAAGTGCCTTTCGGATGTTTTTCAATATGCCTTCCTTTCCCAAAGATGCTTCCATACTCAAACAGGTTGTTGTTCCCCATCCAAACCTTGCGCTGGTTCAATACCTGCAACTGGTGCAGTTTCTGGAAGTTCAACGACGGGTTCCTGAGGTGTGATGAGTTCTGTATCTGTTGCAAATATTTTCTTTTCCTCATATGGGCGTTTACCAATCAGGTCTTCAACATCCTGCTGGTGGAGCACTTCACGGTCAAGCAATGCCAACGCAATCTTTTCTACCTCCGCCTTTTTCTCTGTCAGCAGCGCAATAGTACGCTTGTATGCATTGTCAACCAATACCCTTACTTCAGTATCAATGAGCTTGCCGGTTTCTTCACTGTATGGTTTGGTGAATGTACTTTCTTGTGCAGGATCATAGAAACTCACATTGCCCACTTTTTCGCTCATCCCATAAACAGTAACCATTGCGTAAGACATTTTGGTCACCTGCTGAAGGTCATTCTGTGCTCCTGTAGAGATCTTGCCAAAGAAAATTTCTTCACTGGCCCGGCCTCCCAATGTCATGCACATTTGATCGGTCAACTGCTCTGTATTATAGAGGTACTGTTCTTTTGGCGTGTATTGTGCATATCCCAATGCTGCTACACCACGCGGAACAATTGTCACTTTCAACAATGGATAAGCGTGTTCAAGGTACCACCCGCAAACAGCATGTCCCGCTTCATGGTAGGCAATGATTTTCTTTTCTTCGGGAAGGATGATCTTGTTCTTCTTTTCTAACCCACCGATAACACGGTCAATGGCATCCTGAAAATCATCCATGTCCACCTGTTCTTTCCCCTTTCGGGCCGCAATCAGGGCGGCCTCATTGCATACATTGGCGATGTCTGCCCCAGCAAATCCGGGCGTTTGTTCGGCAAGTTTATGGATATCCAGTTTTTCGGAATGCTTGATGGGCTTGAGGTGCACGAGGAAAATTGTTTCCCTGCCCTTCACATCCGGTTTATCAATGCTGATTTGCCGGTCAAACCTGCCCGGCCTCAGCAGGGCACTGTCAAGCACGTCAGGACGGTTGGTTGCTGCCAGGATGATGATGCCGCTGTCTCCACCAAAACCATCCATTTCCACCAGCAACTGGTTGAGTGTGTTTTCACGCTCATCGTTGCTCATCATCATGTTCTTGCCGCGGGCACGACCAATGGCATCGATTTCATCGATGAAGATGACACAGGGCGCCTTCTCCCTCGCTTGTTTGAAAAGGTCCCGAACCCTGCTGGCACCGACACCTACAAACATTTCTACAAAATCCGAGCCCGACATGGAGAAGAAAGGTACTTGGGCCTCACCAGCCATGGCTTTTGCAAGGAGTGTTTTACCCGTGCCAGGAGGACCCACCAGCAATGCGCCCTTGGGAATTTTTCCTCCTAACGCTGTATATTTTTTGGGATGTTTCAGAAAATCAACAATCTCCATCACTTCCTGCTTCGCCTCATCCAATCCTGCAACATCCTGGAATGTGATGTTCACCCTTGTACCCTTGTCAAACAGCTGGGCCTTGGATTTGCCGATGTTGAATATGCCGCCGCCACCGCCGCCGCCACCTGCACCACCACCCATTTTTCTCATCATCAGAACAAACAACAAACCGAACATGAGCAATGGGAAAAGTACATTGAGCAATGGGCCGAAAAATTCAGGATCGCTGACAGGATCCACAGGAACCGGATCAACCTTAGGATTGGCTGTAAAATAAGCATCAAGGTTTTCCTGGTAGTCATCCACTTTGGAATAACTGAACTGGAAATGTGGTCCCTTGGAAGCCTGTGCATATTTGAGCTTATCTCCCAACAATTCCTTGTAGGCTGGCTTGACAAGGCTGTCCTGTTTGATGTATACCCTGATAACACCCTTGTTTTTTACAGGTTCAATTTTTAAAACGTCGTTCTGCACAAGCATTTTCTGCTTGAACTCCAATTCAGTAATGTTGCGCGCATCAGGATTCACACCCCTCATGACCTGATAGCCAATCAGCATGACTGCTGCAATTACATATATCCAATAGAAACTGAACTTTGGCCCCTTTGAAGAAGGTCCATTTTCTCCAGCACCCTTGTTGCGCTTGAAAGCACTGAAGGGATTGGATCTTTTTTCGCTACTGTTGTCTTGCTGATTCATAAGAGCACTTTATTTCGTGGATGTCTTTTTTGTTGTTTTGGCGGATTTTTTCACTTTGGTTGGCGCTTCAACGGGGGCATCATTTTCGTCTTCGGCGACGCCATCGCTCCACATTTCCTCGAGCTTGTAAAACTTCCTTGTTTCAGCGAGGAAAACATGCACCACCACATTGACATAATCGATCAATACCCATTGACCGGCACCATGCCCTTCGTGTTTGTAGGGCTTTTCTCCGCATTCACGTTTTACTTCAGCCTCTACCCAGTCTGCTATCGCCCTCACCTGCACAGTGGAAGGTGCCTCGCAGACAATAAAAAAATCGGAAACTGCTTCTGAAATTTTTCGGAGGTCCAGGGATACCACATTTTCCCCCTTTTTATCGTGGATAGCATTGATGATCACCTTCAGGATCTTGCTGCTTCTGGTTAATCTCGAAATTCTCTTGGGTGATGCTGCTGACTCGGATCTTGATGCCAATGATATAATTTTAATTGTTCCTTAAGTAACTTGCCCAAAAATAAGGATTATTTCCATCCCTTGGGGAGAGCATCATGACTGGCGAACCATTTAACATATTGCCCACAACTGACAGTACCAATAACCATGCCATGGTTGAAGCCCGAACAGGAAAGGCATCAGATGGCACGGCTTACTTTGCGCTTGACCAACAACAGGGAAAGGGCCAGCGGGCAAAGGCCTGGTCCAGCAAACCCGGAGAAAACATCATCCTTTCCGTGGTCAAAACTTGCACACACTTGCAAATTCAATCACAGTTTGAACTTTCCTGCGCAGTTGCATTGGCTTGTTTTGACCTGTTTTCTTCTTATGCAGGTGACGAAACCAGGATCAAATGGCCCAATGATATCTATTGGCGTGACAGAAAGGCAGGGGGAATCCTGATTGAAAACATCATCACATCAAACAAGTGGGACAAGGCTATCATAGGAATGGGCATCAATGTCAACCAAACCTCCTTCCAAGGGATGGAACAACGTGCCGTTTCTCTGAAACAAATCACTGGTCAGACATTTGACCCGATTTCACTGGCCAAGGAACTTTGTGGTCACCTTGATTACCGGTTTACCATGCTCCAATCAGCACCCTTTGACATTGCGCTTTCAGCATACAACCAACACCTGTTCAAGCGACATGAAACAGTGCAATTCAAAAAGGACAATCTCCTGTTTCATGCCTTGGTCAAGGAAGTGAATACCAAGGGACAGCTGGTGATTGAGCATGGAATTCAAGAGGCAGTGACACTGGGTGAAGTAGGCTGGGTGCTATAAGCCAAAACCCTCTGCAATTTCATCTGCATGCGCTTTGGTATTGGGCTTGGAGATGATTTTCACCAGAACACCGTCCTCATCTATGAGAAATGTAGTGCGCAACACACCCATGTATTTCTTACCATACATCGACTTTTCAGCCCAAACGCCAAATTTCTCACACAATGATTTTTCCGTATCTGCAATGATGCGGAAAGGCAAAGCCTGCTTGGCAATGAATTTGAGGTGTGATTTTTCATCATCCGGGCTTACTCCAACCACCTCAATTCCTTTTTTGGTCAGCATCTTGTATCCATCCCTGATGCTGCAGGCCTGTACGGTGCAGGTGCTGGTGGCATCCTTTGGATAAAAGTAGAGGGCGAGTTTTTTACCCTTGTAGTCTGATAATTTGAGCTTCTGCCCATCCTGGTCCACCGCTGTAAATGCAGGTGCCTTTTTGCCTTCAATGAGTGACATGCTATCGGTTTAATTGCGTTTGATGATGAAATCTCGGGTGGAATTGTTTCCCGCTTCATCATAAACAACAATGGAAAGTTTATGTTCACCCATGGGGAAATGTTCATCAATGGTATACACAAATCGGTTCCCGTAAGGCTGGAACATCAGCCATTGGCCATCTACTGTCCCCCGAAACTCCCTGATCATTTTGTTGTCGTCAGCAACATCTACCACAACCCTTGACCCTGTTCGCAACGCTGCACCCGACTGAACCGATGCAGATATGGTAGGTGGCTGCAGATCTTCCAACAATTGAAAATACCCAAAATCACGAAAAGCTGCTGTATACCAGCCTTTCTCTGGCATGGCTTTCTTCAGTTCTGTTTTGGTTTTATAGGTCCGTTTTATCAGCACCCTGTCCCCGTTGACCAGCGCAGCACTTCTGTTGGGCTTCAAACGAACCGTAAAATTGCTTTGAACAGGAAGATCTGCGGGCAGTGTTTGATAGACAGAGGAAAGTTCATTTGCCGTGTTGGCATAATACCCATTGACCCTGAAGTGAAAAGCATCGTAAAACGCATCTTCCTTGAATACAAACTGGATGTTTTCGTCTTCATAAATGTTGACGTTCAAGGGTTCCATCCGATCGCCAGGTACAACATGGCCGGGTCGATCATCGGGTTTTCTGGACACCCGAAAATCCAGGTAAGCGCTGTTGCCATAAGCATCTGTCACTTTTATGCTGTATGCTGACGGTTCAGGTTGTACATCAATATGATCCTTTTCCGCATTGCCAAGGGTGTACATGTTCAGACCAAATCCCTTGGCGGGAAATAACATTTGGTAGTATGGCCCTCCTTTGGCCCTTGTCATATAATCAATGTGTCCGTTGAGGTACCTGGTTTTGTCATAACCGATATTGTCCAGTTCGAAGCCGGTAACCATTTGGTCATCCTTGAGCAGGGTCGCGCTGAAAAAGCCATTTGGATTGGGAATGCCAGTCATTCGGTCGGTTGCCTGAATGGCAATGAAGGCCTTGTCAAAAGGCAATCCAATTGTGCCAGCAGTTTTGAAAACATTTCCCTGCCTGATCAAGTTGCAGGTGATTGGAGATTGCTCATAAATGCTCTTGTCCCGGTCATAAAAGACAAGCCGATAAATGTCCGGGGGAGTGACATCCGCCAGAGGGAACCTGTACAACAAGGGATTCAGGCAGTTTTCTGTTTTGGTGTCCCTGATTTCAAAATGCACATGAGGGCCTTGTGATGCACCAGTGTTGCCGCTGTATCCTATCAGCTGGCCCTTCTTCAAGGGGATGAGGTTTTCTGGTACCACAACATCAATTTTCCAGGTTTTTTGCTCATATTGCTTCGATTTCAGGAAGGTTTCCGCAGCAGGAATAAACCTGTTCATGTGTGCATAAAGTGTCGTGGTTCCATTGGGATGATTGATGTAAATGGCACGGCCAAATCCTCCGGACTCAATCTTGATTCGGGCTATATACCCTTCAGCAGGAGCAAAAACAGGCAGGTTTTCCCTTCCTTCTGTTGAAAGGTCCAGCCCCATGTGAAAGTGATTGTTGCGCATTTCGCCGAAATTGGCATTCAACTTGGGCTTGATGGACAGTGGATACGAAAAATAAGCCACCCCGCCCGGTGGCTGTGCAAGTGACTTTCCAAAAAGGAAAAGGATAAAGATGCCGCCCAATGATAAGGAGAAAAAGGATTTCATTGGGCAAAGCTACTTCTGCTTGGCGGTATTTTAAACTGACCGGTGAATTTATCAGCCTATTGTTTCGTTTTGGAAACGATGCCTGGCCTTTTACCATGATTTTTTTGAAAAAAAACCCTTTGGATACAACATAATCCATCAATTTCTTGTCTATATATGAGAGTACTGTCAACATGAAAAATATACTTACAAAAATTGTCTTGGTCTGGGCAGCGTTGGCTTCAGTTTTTGGAGCAACCAAAAAAAGGGATACTGAAACCCTGAATGACGCAGTAAAATTACCTGGAATGGGTAAAAATGCTGTTCTTGAAGATTTTGAGATCGCTGCTTACCACAACCAGGCCTGAATTTCCCACCAAGTTTCAACAGCTGGGTTTTTCCTGGGGAATAAATCAACTTTTACTTCGCAAAGTTATGTCCAAACATTACCTTTGCCCCCCGGGTACATCCCGGTTTTTTTATGCCCCATAACCAATAATCTCAAGACCATCCCATGCCAAAAGACGCTTCGATTCATTCGGTACTCATCATAGGATCAGGACCCATCATCATAGGACAGGCCTGTGAGTTTGATTATTCAGGTACCCAGGCTGCCAGAAGCCTCAGAGAGGAAGGGATCAAGGTGATCCTGATCAACTCCAATCCTGCTACCATCATGACCGATCCGATGATGGCAGACAAGGTCTACCTGCTTCCGCTGAACACAGAAAGCATTGAAAAAATACTGCAGGAAAATCAAATCGATGCCGTGCTGGCCACCATGGGTGGACAAACCGCATTGAATTTGGCCAAGGAGTCTGAAGAGCTTGGACTTTGGGAAAAATACAATGTGAAACTCATTGGAGTTGACATCAAGGCCATTGACAAGGCTGAAGACAGGGAATTGTTCAGACAATGGATGATCCGCATGGGTATCCAGGTAGCTCCTGCAAGAACGGCAAATTCCTTCTTGGAAGGGAAAGAATTTGCCCAAGAAATTGGATTTCCACTTGTAATCCGACCCTCGTTTACCCTTGGTGGAACAGGCGGTGGATTTGTACACAGCAAAGAGTTTCTGGATGAGGCGTTGAACCGTGGTTTGTCCGCCTCCCCTATCCATGAGGTACTTGTTGAAAAGGCTGTGTTGGGATGGAAAGAATATGAACTTGAGTTGCTCAGGGATGCAAATGACAACGTTGCTATTATTTGTACAGTGGAAAACTTTGACCCCATGGGGGTCCATACAGGCGACTCCATCACCGTTGCCCCTGCAATGACATTGAGTGATACAGCATTCCAATTGATGCGGAATACTGCAATTCGCATGATGCGTGATCTTGGCAATTTTGCTGGGGGATGCAATGTTCAGTTTGCACTCAATCCTGAAACAGAGGAAATCATCGCCATTGAAATCAATCCTCGCGTAAGCCGTTCATCAGCGCTTGCATCCAAAGCAACAGGATATCCAATTGCAAAAATTGCTGCGAAACTCGCCCTGGGATACAGTCTGGACGAACTGAAGAACCAAATCACACAAACGACCTCGGCCTATTTTGAGCCAGCCCTCGACTATGTCATTGTAAAAGTTCCAAGGTGGAATTTTGATAAGTTCAAGGGCGCAAATGACACCCTTGGACTCCAAATGAAGTCTGTAGGCGAAGTCATGTCTATTGGAAGAAGCTTCACGGAGGCCATTCAGAAAGCCTGCCAGAGTTTGGAAAACAATGCAGTAGGATTGGGATACTATGGCAAGAGCATGATGCATGCAAACGAAATACTGGAATACCTCAAGACTCCAAAATGGGACAGGATATTCCGTATCAAGGATGCACTGATGATGGGCATCAGTGTCAAATCCATTTGTCAGGCCACTTTGATTGACAGATGGTTTATCTATGAGATCCAGAAAATCGTTGAAATAGAGAAGGAAATTGCAAAGTACAAATTTGATTCCTTGCCCATCGAACTGATCAAAAAGGCAAAACACCACGGTTTCAGCGACGAGCAGATTTGCAAGATCATGCAAGACGGAACAGAAGATGCCGTTTATGAAAAAAGAAAAGCAGCTGGCATTACTAGGGTTTATAAAATGGTGGATACCTGCTCTGCAGAGTTTGAAGCAAAAACACCTTACTTCTACAGCAGTTTCGAAAACAATGGCACCAATGAGAGCAAGCGCAGTGACAAGAAAAAAATCATTGTCCTCGGCTCAGGTCCAAACAGGATTGGGCAGGGAATAGAATTTGACTACTGTTGCGTTCACGGACTGCTGGCCATCAAGGAATGTGGTTACGAGGCCATCATGGTGAACTGCAATCCAGAAACCGTCTCCACTGATTTTGACATTGCAGACAAACTTTATTTTGAACCCGTTTACTGGGAGCACCTGTGGGAATTGATTGAATTTGAAAAACCAGAAGGTGTCATTGTGCAGCTCGGTGGACAAACTGCCTTGAAGCTTGCAGAAAAATTACACAATAAGGGAATCAGGATTATTGGTACTTCCTTTGACAACATGGACATTGCCGAGGACCGTGGAAGGTTCAGCGATATGCTGAAGCGTCTTGAAATTCCTTATCCAAATTATGGCACAGCAAATACTGTTGATGAAGCGGTGGAAGTGGCAAAGGAAGTTGGATATCCTGTGCTGGTTCGTCCGTCCTATGTTTTGGGGGGACAAAGAATGCGAATTGTCATCAACGACGATGAGCTGGAATCTGCTGTTGTAAGCCTGCTCAAACATTTGCCGGACAACAAGATCCTGATCGATCATTTTCTGGACCGCTGCCAAGAGGCAGAAATCGATGGAATTTTCGATGGGGAAAATTTCCATGTGATGGGTGTCATGGAGCACATTGAACCCGCAGGCATCCACAGTGGTGACAGCAATGCCGTGCTTCCTGCCTTCAACCTCACCCCGCTGGAAGTGACCACCATGGAATTCTACGCAGAAAAAATTGCAAGGGCCCTCGACATCAGGGGATTGATCAACATTCAGTTTGCCATCAAGAAAGGTCAGGTATTTGTCATCGAGGCCAACCCACGCGCATCCAGAACAACTCCCTTCATCGCCAAGGCCTATCAAATACCATACCTCAACATCGCAACAAAGATCATGATGGGGACACATAAGCTGACAGATTTCACGTACGAGAAAAAACTGGATGGATTTGCCATCAAGGAACCTGTATTCAGCTTTGACAAGTTCCCCGGCGTAAGCAAGGAGCTTGGACCGGAAATGAAATCAACAGGAGAAGCCATCCGCTTCATCAAAGACCTGAGGGATCCCTATTTCAGAACTTTGTACAAAGAACGCAGCATGCACCTGAGCAAATAAACCTATTGGTGCTTTCTGGGTCTTAGTGTAAATAATAATGATGTTGGGAATACAGCGGTTGATCGGCTTGGGGTTGTTTTTTTTGTTGCTCTCTTTTGCAGGCTTTTCACAACAAAAGAGACTTCATGCACAAATCCGAGACAGGCATTCAGATGAACCCATTCCATTTGCCACTGTTTCTTTCAATGGTGGAAAATCTACAAAAACCAGTGATTCGTCCGGAAAATTCACCTACATCTTGAGCCAATGGCCTTCTGATACGTTGGTCATCACATATGCAGGCTTTGAAGACCTGTACTTGCTACTGGACACCAGCCTTTCCATGATTGACATTGTTGTCCAAATGGAAAGAAAACGGGATGCCAGTGAAGTGGTGGTAAAAAGCAAATTCAACAAAGGTTTTCTGTTGTGGCGGAAAATCGTAAAAAACAAGGAACAAAACGATAGGAACCGGTTTGACAGCTACAGCTACGAACTCTACAACAAACTTGAAATTGACCTGAACAATGTCAATGTTGAGAAAATGCAAAAAGGCATACTCCCTCCCAAGCCATTCAAGTTTATCCTCAACAATGTTGATACCAACTCAGAAACATCACCAATCCTGCCGGTTTATTTGATAGAAAACATCTCTGATTATTATGCACAAAAAGACCCCCACATTACCAGGGAGGTCATCCGTGCCAGCAAGACGGTGGGATTGAAAAATGAAAGTGTTTCCAAGTTTTTGGGCGGCATGTACCAAAACATCAATGTCTATAAAAATTTCATTCCTGTTTTTGACAGGCAATATGTAAGCCCGATCAGCAATGATGGGGACCTCTATTACCACTACAAGGTTCCTGATACACAGTACATAGGAGGGAAAAAATTCTTTCATCTACTTTTCTTTCCCAAACGCAAGGGAGAAAGCACATTTCAAGGAGACGCCTGGATTGCTGATTCAAGCTATGCCGTGCAGAAAATGAGCCTTCAGGTCAGCCCAGGATCCAATATCAATTTTATTGAAAAACTAAGCTTGGTTCAGGAGTACCAACTGGTCAGGGACAGCATTTGGTTTCTTGCGAAGGATAAATTTGTGGCCAATATCAACTTGACAGGCAAAAAAAATCTCAGCCTGATTGGCAGAAAAACAACCACTTACTCAAAAATAAATATCGGTGCAGTTGAGCGCCCCAGTTCCATGCCGGAGGATCTGTTGAATGACAAGAGAAGGGAACTGGTGATTGTTGCCAACAACGCCATGGAACAGCCTGACAGCTTCTGGACAAACAACAGGCATGAAAGATTGAACAAGAACGAAACCAATTTTTACAAACTGGCGGATACCCTGATGAAAATGCCCTTGTTCGAGAAATATACCGATTGGCTGAAGTTCATTGGAACAGGA
>Ga0222712_10000537_pt1 | contig 49372 bp, 47 predicted proteins | sample C33_657DmetaG_FD_165043 | JGI IMG/M metagenome (GOLD analysis project Ga0222712, IMG submission 165043) | Estuarine water microbial communities from San Francisco Bay, California, United States - C33_657D | ecosystem: Environmental > Aquatic > Marine > Unclassified | place: USA: California... | reverse complement strand
CGTGGCCGTAGGCCTGGAACACCTTGACGACATGAAAGCCGACATCTCGCGCGGCCTGGACACGCTTTGAACCCCATGACCACTCGCGTTCGTACCCGCTTTGCGCCTTCGCCCACTGGCTTTATTCACCTGGGCAACATCCGCTCGGCGCTTTACCCCTGGGCCTTCGCCCGCGCCAAGGGCGGTGACTTTATTTTGCGCATCGAAGACACCGATCTGGAGCGCTCCAGCCAGGCGGCGGTCGATGTGATCATCGAGGGCATGCGCTGGCTGGGCCTGGACTATGACGAAGGCCCGTTCTATCAGATGCAGCGCATGGAGCGTTACAAGCAGGTGCTGGCTGAGCTTCAGGCCACCGGACAGGTCTACCCCTGCTACATGAGCGTGGCTGAACTCGATGCCCTGCGCGAGCGGCAGATGGCCGCCAAGCTCAAGCCACGTTACGACGGTACTTGGCGGCCTGAGCCGGGCAAGACCCTGCCGCCGGTGCCCGATGGCATCAAGCCGGTGCTGCGCTTTAAGACGCCTGCGGCCGGCGAGGTGGTCTGGGACGACAAGGTCAAGGGCCGCATTTCGATCAGCAACGAAGAACTGGACGATCTGGTCATCGCCCGGCCCGACGGCACGCCCACCTACAACTTCTGCGTGGTGGTCGACGACATCGACATGGCCATCACCCATGTGATCCGCGGCGACGACCATGTCAACAACACGCCGCGCCAGATTCACATCTTCAGGGCGCTGGGCCATGAGCCGCCGGTTTATGCCCATTTGCCCACGGTGCTCAATGAGCAGGGCGAGAAGATGAGCAAGCGCAATGGCGCCAAGGCGGTGACCGACTACGCCCGCGAAGGCTATTTGCCCGAGGCCATGGTCAACTACTTGGCTCGGCTGGGCTGGAGCCATGGCGACGACGAGATCTTCAGCCGGGAGCAGTTCCTGCAGTGGTTCGATCTCGACCACCTGGGCAAGAGCGCCGCGCAGTTCGATGAGGCCAAGTTACGCTGGGTCAACGCTCAGCACATCAAGGCCAGCGCTGATGCGCAACTGGTGCAATGGCTCAAGCCCTTTCTGGTCGAGCGCGGCGCTCAGATGGCGCCGGAGCGGGCCGAGCGCGCCTGCGCCCTGTTCAAGGACCGCTGCAGCACCTTGGTGGAATTGGCCGGATGGCTGGTTTTGCTGGAGCAGGGCGGCCAAGCCAGCGCGCAAGACCGCGATAAGCACCTGACCGCGGCCATTGCGCCGGTGCTGGCGCAATTGGCCGACGCCCTGGCCGAGACTGACTGGAGCCGCGCTGCGATTGCGGCGGCCGTGGCCCAGGTGCTCAAGGGCGCGCAGTTGAAAATGCCGCAACTGGCCATGCCGGCACGGGTGGCCTTGCTGGGCACGCCGCAGACCCCGTCTCTGGACGCGGTGATCGAATTGATGGATCGCGATCTTGTGCTGGAGCGCCTGCGCCGGCCGGCAGCTTGAGATTCTTGCAGCCACTTTTTGCTCAGGCTGTCGGATGACAGTTTTTTCTGGCTATAATAAGTGGCTCGACAGTTGCAGCGCAAGTCTGTGTAACAGATTGGTGCCGCAATCTTAGGGGGTATAGCTCAGCTGGGAGAGCGCTTGCATGGCATGCAAGAGGTCAGCGGTTCGATCCCGCTTACCTCCACCAGTCGAAAGTCCAAAGGTTTTGACCCTATCGTCTAGAGGCCTAGGACATCACCCTTTCACGGTGAGTACCGGGGTTCGAATCCCCGTAGGGTCGCCAAGTTTCACTGCCCGAGGCAGTGCAGCAGGCACAAGCAGGCAGCAGCCTGATCGCAAGGTCAGGCGCTTGGCCCGAAAGGGCGAAGTTGTTGCTACCAGGAGTGGTAGTTCAGTTGGTTAGAATACCGGCCTGTCACGCCGGGGGTCGCGGGTTCGAGCCCCGTCCACTCCGCCAAATAGCAAGCAAAAACGCGCCTTCGGGCGCGTTTTTCATTGGTGCGCCCAGCATGGGCGCACACCTGCGGGTGCAAGTCCCGCTGCGAGCTGGTCACAGTGAGCAAAGTGAAGCGCAACCGCGTGAGGGCGACCGAGCGTGGGAAGGAAGCGTGGAGCGTAAATCGCGAGCCGATGAACAAGAACCGCATAGAAGGCGTTGCCAAGCAGGGCGAGTGGGCCAATGACCGCAAAGCCCTTGTGACCAAGGCGAGGTGGCGTAGATGCGGCGGTTGTGCGATGAAGGTGTGCGACCCTTACCTGGGGAGATCTCGCCTTGTTTCTGAAAGGAAGACGGCTTTGCCGGAGCGAGAAGTCAGCAGAGGTCGTAGTAGCTGCAAGCCGGGGCCGCTGAGGCCACAAGGCAAGAGCGAAGGACCGAACGAGAGTGAGTAACCGAGGACATGCAAAGCCACAAGGTCATGCGTCAGATGCCGGAGCGATCCGGGCGGGCAGGAAGGCGGCACGGTGAAGCCGGGCCAGACACTGCCAGCGACGAAACCCGAGGTACGTTGCATGAACACCCGGATACAGGGTCGGCAAAGCAACTGGCAGGCACTGGTGGCCTGCTGGGGGCGGCGCTGACGAGACAGAACCTGCAGGCGGCATGGAAGCGGGTCAAGGCCAACAAAGGTGCAGCCGGGGTGGACGGGCTCAACATTGAGCAGACCGCCCATGTGCTGCAAACGAGCTGGCCGGACATCCTTCAAGCGCTGCTGCAGGGTATCTACCGGCCCAGTCCGGTACGCAAGGTATTGATTCCCAAGCCGGACGGTAGCCAGCAAGAGCTGGGCATCCCGACGGTGACAGATCGGCTGATCCAGCAAGCACTGTTGCAAGTGCTGCAACCGCTGATCGATCCCACCTTCAGCGAGCACAGCCACGGGTTTCGACCGGGCAGGCGCGCGCACGATGCGGTCAAGGCCGCACGTGCGTACGTCCAATCGGGCAAACGCGTGGTGGTGGACGTGGACCTGGCCAAGTTCTTTGACCGGGTCAACCACGACATCCTGATCGACAGGCTCAAAAGGCGCATCGACGACGCTGGAGTCATCCGGCTGATTCGGGCTTACTTGAACGCCGGGATCATGGATGGCGGGGTGGTGGTCGATCGCCATCTGGGCACGCCGCAAGGCGGGCCACTCAGTCCGCTGCTGGCCAACGTGCTGCTGGACGAAGTGGACAAGGCGTTAGAGGCGCGCAGCTACTGCTTCGCGCGCTACGCTGATGACTGCAACGTCTACGTGGGCAGCAGACGAGCTGGCGAGCGGGTGATGGAGTACCTCAGAAAACTCTACACAGGCCTGAAGCTTCAGATCAACGAAGCCAAGAGCGCGGTGGCCAGCGCCTTCGGGCGCAAGTTCCTGGGGTACGCGCTGTGGGTGGCCAAGGGCAAAGAAGTCAAATGTGCGGTGGCCTACAAGGCACTGGACAACTTCAAGGCCCGCATACGGCAACTCACACGCCGCTCGGGCGGGCGCAGCATGGCGCAAGTGGTGGAAAAGCTCAGGCCCTACCTGCTGGGCTGGAAGGCCTACTTCGGGATGGCGCAAACGCCCAAGGTCTGGCGAGAGTTAGACGAGTGGCTTCGCCACCGGTTGAGGGCGATCCAGCTCAAGCACTGGAAGAGGCCCCGGGCGATCTATCGGGAACTGAAGGCATTGGGAGCGAAGGAGAACGTGGCGCGGCAAGTGGCGGTGAACAGCCGTCGCTGGTGGCGAAACAGTGACCGATTGCTCAAGACGGTGCTGACGATTGCGTACTTTGAAGGGTTGGGAGTGCCAAGACTGTCGTGACCTCAAGCCCTCGAACCGCCCGGTGCGGACCCGCATGCCGGGTGGTGTGGCAGGGGTGCCTCCTACCGGAGGCCCCCTATGCCGATGGGCTGTGCTACCGCGCAGGGGCAAGCTCCTCTTGGTTCATCACCCTGCGATGAACCTTGGTGCTAGCGCTTTTCAGCGGTCGGCCACAAAGGGATTGCTGCGCCGCTCACGGCCGAAGCTGCTCTCGGGGCCGTGGCCGGGGATGAAGACTGTGTCATTGCCCAGGGGCCAGAGCTTGGTTTTGATGCTGGCAATCAGCTGGTCAAAATTGCCTTGAGGAAAATCAGTGCGGCCTATGCTGCCCGCAAACAGCACGTCGCCCACAAAGGCGCGGTTGAGCTCGGGCGAATAAAACACCACATGGCCAGGGGTGTGACCCGGACAGTGGCGTACCTGCACCGTGTGGCTGCCCAGCGTCACCGTATCGCCATCTTGCAGCCAGCGGTTGGGCGTGAAAGCCAAAGCGGGCGGAAAGCCGAATCTGGCGCTTTGCTCGGGCAGGGCGTCGATCCAGAACTGATCGCCTGGGTGCGGGCCGATGATGGGCAGGCCCAGTCGGCTGGCCAGCTCGCCAGTGCCGCCGGCATGGTCGATATGGGCATGGGTCAGCCAGATCTGCTCGAGCTTGAGCCCTAGGCGGTCCACCTGCGCCAGCAGCTCTTCGAGGTCACCCCCCGGATCGATCACGGCAGCCTGCCGAGTTTGTTCGTCCCAGATCAGGGAACAGTTTTGCTGGAAGGCGGTGACGGGGACGGTAAGGTAGGACAGCACGGCAAGGCAAGGGGCTTAGCAGAGGGTGGGTGGGCGGCGCAGACTGGCCACTTCAGCCATGACTTCAGCCAAATCGGCGCCGGGGACAGACGCGATTTTGCCTGCACGCAGCGGAGTGCCTGACATCCGCACCACCGGACCTATGGTGCACACTTCGCCCAGGCCTGGGTGATGCCGGCTCAGGCTCAGCCCGTGCGCGCGTATCCAAGGCTCGCGCATCAGGGCATCGACGGTCTGCAGGGGGTGCAGGCCCACGTCTAGGGGGAGCAGCTGGGCCAGCCAGTGTGCGCCGGTCTGCTTGGCCAAGCATTGTGCGATGCGCTGATGCAGCGGATCCTCGTGGTCGGCCCCAATGCCCAGGGCTGTGAGCAGCGCCTGCTGCTTGACCTTGTCCCTGGGGTGCACCCCGAGAAACAGCCAGCCGTCACTGGCGCGGTACAAGCTTTGCCAGGGGCTTTGGCCTGGCAGCGGGTCACCGGTCGATTCAGGCGCCGCACCGCCTGCTTGTGCATGGAGGTAAAGGCTTTGGTGCAGGCCAGCGGTAAAACTCAGCGCGGCATGCACTTCTTGTCCCTGGCCGCTGCGCAACCGGTGCCACAGCCCCAGACCGATGGCAAACGCCGCTGCAATTCCGGTGCCGTAGTCGTTGACCTCATAGGGCAAACGCTGCGCGCCGTCGGGACCGCCAAATTGCACTTGCGCACCCACGCAGGCCTGCGCCTGTACCTCGTAGCCACGGCGTTCGCCCCAGGGCCCTTCATAGCCATAGGCACTGACCGAGGCGTAGATGATGTCCGGCCGCAGCGCGCGGGCCCGGCTCGGGCCTATGCCCAGCCTTTCGGCCACGCCGAGAGCGAAGTTCTGCAGCACCACATCGGAGCTGCTGATCAGTTCCTGGGCCGTCTGCAGCCCCGAGCTCGATTGCAGGTCCAGCAGCAGGCTGCGCTTGCCCCGGTTGACATCTTCATGGGTGAGGATGGGCTCTTTCGGATCATTGACCTTGATCACATCAGCGCCGTACTCGGCCAGCAGCCGGGCTCCTGTCGGCCCAGCCCAAATTTGCGTCAGGTCCAGCACCCGCACGCCCTGTAGCGGACCGGCCTGGCTCGGCTTGGAAGTAGGGCTGCTTTGCGAGGCCGGCACCAGAGACGGCTGTACGGAAGGCGCGCTCCAATTCGCTTGCGCAGCTTCCATCTCAAAGCGGCGCGGTCGCGGCTGCATGGCCTCACAGGCCGACAGCCGCACGCCGATGCCCGGCTGCAGCATGGGCCCGAGTTGCGGATCGTCCACCGCGACCACTGCGCCTGATTGCCTGGCCTGTGGATGCGCCAGCCATTCGGCCATGGTCTGACAGACCGCCAGCGGCGCACCTGCTGCGGCGGCCTGCGCCTGCCAATGGTCGGCCGGGCGGCTGAGGAAAAGCGCGCTCAGCTGGCGTCGCAGCTCGGCGGCCAGTTCGGGCTCGCTGGCCAGCCGATCTCGATCGAGCAGGCCCTGCTCGCGCCAATGGCCCACCCCAGCCGCCTCAACGAACCAGCCCAGAAAACGCTTGCCCACCGGTGCGAAGTGCACATCGCGCCCGTCGCCGCAGCGATAGATGCCAAAGCCTGTGAAGTCGAAGGACAGTCGCACCGGCCCTGGCATGGACATGCCGCGCGCGCCGATCAGCGAGAACATGGCGTCAAACAAAGGCACCTCGATGTACTGACCCTGGCCGTCGCGTCGCCGGGCGATCAGAGCCATGACGCAGGCTGTGGCTGCCTGGAGCGCCGCAAAGTTTGAAGCCACCGGCAGCGCAAGAAACGCCGGATCGCCTCCGGCGGCCAAGGGACGGTAGGCGTCGGTGGCCGCGGCCACGACGCCCTCCCAGGCCGGCCAACCCGAGCGCGGGTCATCGCTGGCAAAGCCGGGCAGGCTGCAGTAAATCAGCCGGGGGTGGCGCGCACGCAGCTCGGCCTGACCCCAGCCCAGCCGCTGCATCACGCCCGGCCGGAAGTTTTCGATCAGCACGTCCGCCTGCTCCAGCCAAGCCTGCGCAATCTGCCGGTCACGGGCCTGGGAGAAGTCCAACTCCAGGCAGCGCTTGCCCCGGTTCCAGGTGGCATTGGCCGGGCTGCGCATGCGCGGGCCGCCCGGTGGGTCGATGTGCAGCACCTCGGCGCCCTGGTCGGCCAGCATCATCGCGCACAGCGGGCCAGCGACGTACTGACCGAAATCGATCACCTTGATGCCCTCAAGCGCTCCTACCATGCTTGCTCCCTGTGCTCCTTGCACTCCCGTGCGGGCTGTGCTTTGGCGCCGGCGGCCTGCTGTCGGCAGCCGGTAACGGACCCATCCGTTCCAACTCAGCTCACCGGGGTTTGTACTGATGCGGTCGGCCGCAAGCATAAATCCGTTTGACGCCAAATATACGGATCTGATAGGATTTCATTCCAGTAGGAATTACTTTATTACCCGCTGGTATAAATTGGGCCCGAGCCCGAACCACATTGCCGCCGAGCAGGAGACCCCATGAATTTCGAACTGACCGAAGAGCAACGTGCCTTGCAGGAGGCGGTGCGACGATTTGTGGAGAAGGAAATGCCCAAGCATCTGATCGCCCAATGGGATCAGGCGGGCGAGTTCCCTGATGATCTGCTCGACAAAATGGCCGAAATTGGTCTGATGGGCGCTTCGGTGCCGGTGGCCTATGGCGGCACCGGCGGTGGGGTGATGGAAGAGACCATCATCCTGGAAGAAGTTGCCCGCCACAGTTCATCGGTGGCCATGGCCTACGGGATGGACGTGTGCTTTGGTGCCGTCACGGTGGAGCGCCACGGAAATGACGAGCAGCGCCAATACTTTCTGCCCCGCTTGGTCAAGGGTGAGTGCCACTTTGCGCTGTCGATGACCGAGCCCGACGGTGGCACCGACATTCTGGGGGCGATGAAGACCAACGCGCGACTGGAGGGCGATGAATACGTCATCAACGGCGCCAAGGTCTACACCACGGGCCTGAACATCGCATCGCACATCTTTGTAGTGGCCCGAACCGGCCGCGACGAGAACAAGCCCTCGCACGGACTGACAGTGTTCCTGATTCCCAAAGACACGCCCGGCGTCACTTACAGCAAGATTAAAAAACTCGGCTCTTGGTTCTTGCATTCCTACGAAGTGGTCTACCAGGATGTGCGGGTGCCGGCCAGTTGCGTCATCGGCACGCCCAACCGCGGCTGGCATGCGATCCTCGATACCTTGAACAACGAGCGCATCTTCATTGCGGCGGTGTGCGCAGGCTTGGGCCGCGCCGCGCTGGAAGAAGGCATTCAATATGCGCGCGACCGCAAGGCCTTTGGCAAGTCGATTGGACAGTTCCAGGCGGTGCAGCACCAGCTGGCCGATTCGCTGGTCGAACTGGACCTGGCTCAATTAAGTACCTACAAGGCCGCCTGGATGCAGGATCAGAAACTCGATTGCTCGGTGCAGGCAGCCTCGGCCAAGTACTATGCCTCCGAAGCGGCGTTTCGCGCCACCGACCGGGGCATGCGTGTGCTGGCGGGCGCTGGCTTCACCATGGAATATCACATGCAGCGCTACTACCGCGATATTCGCCAGTTGATCTTTGCCCCGGTGACCAATGAGATGAGTAAGAACTTCATTGCTCAGGCCGGTTGCGGCCTGCCCCGTTCTTACTGAACCTGTACAGTAAAACTGCCAAGGAGGTCTGGCCATGCATGTATCTGGCACGCGGGGGCTTGCAGACTTGCTGCATGAGAAGACGCAACAGCAACCCGAGCACCCGCTGGTGGTGTTTGAAGACGCGCATGGCGCAGTCTCGCAGCTGAGCTACCGTCAGTTTTCATCGGCGGCCAATCGGCTTTGCAATGCGCTGATTTCTCAAGGCGTGCAGCCCGGGCAAAAAATTGCTGTGATGATGAACAACTGCACCGAGTTCCTGCTGGCCTGGATGGCCATCAACCAAGCCGGTGCGGTGATGGTGCCGGTCAACGTGCTTTATGCGCCCGATGAGTTGCAATACCTGCTCAACAATTCCGAGAGCGTAGGCCTGATCGCCGAGGCGCGCTACCTGCCGATCTACCAGGAAATCGCCGCGCAATGTCCTGAGGTGAGGGTGCGCATCAGTGCCCGTCAGGGCCAGTCCGGTGAGGGCTTCGACCGGCTTGATGACATCATGGCCCGTTACAGCGATGAGCGCCAGCTGGTGCGAGTCTCTCCCGATGCGCCGGCGCAGATTATTTTCACCTCCGGCACCACCTCCAGGCCCAAGGGCGCCATCATCAGTCACCGCGCCTCGCTGATTCAGGGCATTGCGGTCAGCCAGGCGCTGGGCATGGTGCCGCAGGACAGAGCCTGCGTGGTGCTGCCCCTGTTTCATGTCAATGGTCAATACGTCAGCGTAGTGCCGACCCTGACGGTCGGCGGCACCCTTGTTTTGCTCGAAGCCTATAGCGCCACCCGATATTGGGAGCAGGTGCGCCGCCATGCCTGCACCTTGATCAGCATCGTCCCGATGCAGCTGCGCACCATGCTTGCGCAGCCGCAGCAGATCGATGATGCGAAGCACCATGTTCGTCTGTCCTTCTATGCCCTGCCTACCACCGACGAGGAATGGGATACCTTTGAACGGCGCTTCGGAGTTCGGCTGATCGAAGGCTATGGACTGTCCGAGACCCTGGGCATCTGTACCTGCAATCCGGTGCACGGCCGCATCAAGCGCCACTGCATAGGCTTGCCGGTGCTGGGCCGGCAGGTGAGGGTGGTCGACGATGCGGGCGTGGATTGCCCTACTGGGCAGGTCGGTCGCATCTTGATTCAGGGCGAGCCCATGTTCTCGGGCTATTACCGCAATGAAGAAGCGACGGCCGCCTGCATGGTGGGCGACTGGTTTGACAGCGGCGACAACGGCTCGCTTGATGAGGACGGCTACGTTCACTTTTTTGATCGCTCCAAGGATGTGATCAAGCGAGCCGGTGAGAACATCGCTGCCACTGAGGTCGAGCGGGTGCTCAACGAGCATCCGGCGATTGCTGAATCGGCGGTGATTGCCGTGCCCGATGCGCTGCGCGACGAGGCGGTCAAGGCCTTTGTGGTGCTGCGGCCGGGCCAAGCCCTGAGCGAACAAGAGGTGCAGGGCTGGTGTGCCAGCCGGCTGGCCCGCTTCAAAGTGCCTTCGTTTGTGAGCTTTATTGACGAACTGCCCAAGACCAGCATAGGCAAGATCATGAAATATGTACTCAAGCAGGGGGGCAGCCATGGCACGCAGGAAGCAAGCCGCCAGTAAATCACTGGGCCTGGATGCAGACCAGGGGCTGAAGATTTACGCCAAGCTGGTCGAGATCCGTCAGTGCGAGCAGCAGCTCAACACCGCTTTTGCCAAGAATCTGTTTCCGGGCTACATCCACTCTTACCAAGGTCAGGAGGCCTGCGCAGTTGGTGTTTGTTCGACCTTGCGTGACGATGACTGCATCGTCAGCACCCACCGCGGCCGCGGCCACTACCTGGCCAAGGGCATGGCCCTCGAGCCCATGGTGTGTGAGATGTTCGGCAAAGCCAATGGGATCTGTGGGGGCCGCGGTGGCGAGATGCACGCCGCCGATCCGGCGGTCGGCATTCTGGGCGGCAACGGCATCGTCGGTGGCGGCATCCCGTACGCCACGGGTGCGGCCTATTCGGCGCAGCTCGACGGCAGCGACCGGGTCTGTGTGGTGTTTTTTGGCGAAGGCGCGAGCAACCAGGGCTCTTTCCATGAGTCGCTCAATCTGGCCGCCGCCTGGAACCTGCCGCTGATTTTTGTCTGTGAAAACAACCTGTATGCCGAAATGACGCCGTTTCGAGATACCTCGCGCCAGACCGATGTGGCCGAGCGGGCCCATGGTTACGGCATCCCCGGCCACAGCGTAGACGGCAACGACGTGCTGGCGGTGCGCGCAGCGAGCCTAGCGGCGGTCGAGCGGGCCCGCTCGGGCCAGGGCCCGAGCTTGCTGGAGCTCAAGACCTACCGGCACGGCGGGCACTTTCAGGGCGACCCTTGCAACTACCGCAGCCGCGAGGAAGAGCAACTTTGGCTGGCGCGCGATCCGGTGCAGCTTTTTCGGGCCATCGTCTTGGACCAGGGCTGGCAAAGCTCAGAGCAATTGCAGGCCTTGGAAGCACAGATCGAGGCCCAGGTCAGCGCTGCGGTGGACCTGGCCCTGCGCAGCCCCGACCCCGACCCCGCTGAGGCTTTGCGTTATGTCTACGCCGACTAAGGCAGTGGGGCTAAAACCATGACGAGCAAAACTTACTGCTGGGCCATCATCGACGCAATGCGCGAGGAGATGGAGCGCGATTCCAATGTGTTTCTGGTCGGCGAGGATGTAGGCCCCGCCGGTGGCGCCTTTGGCGCTTCGCGTGGCCTGCACAAGGCCTTTGGTCCGCTGCGGGTGCGCGATACACCCATCAGTGAAGAGGTCATCGTCGGCCTGGCTGTGGGCGCAGCCATGACCGGCAAGCGCCCGATTGTCGAAGTCATGTTCATGGACTTCTTCGGCCTGTGCCTGGACCAGATCGCCAACCAGGCGGCCAAGATGCACTATCTCTACCAGGGCATGTTCAAAATGCCGCTGGTGATACGCACCAACGTGGCCGTCGAGATGGGCATAGGCCCGCACCACTCGCAGAGCCTGGAAGCCTGGGTGGGCCATGTGCCGGGCCTGAAGGTCCTCATGCCCAGCACGCCGCGCGATGCCAAGGGGCTGCTCAAGTCGGCCATCCGCGACAACAACCCGGTGATCTTCATTGAGCATCTGGCCCTGCACCGCATGAAGGAAGACATCGACGACAGCGAAGAACTCCTGATTCCCATCGGCAAGGCGGACATCAAACGCGCTGGCCGCGATGTCACCGTCGTGGCCACTGGCCTGATGGTGCACAAGGCTCTGGAAGCCGCCAAGGTGCTGGCCGGTGAAGGCATAGAGCTTGAGGTGATCGATCCGCGCACCATCAGCCCGCTGGACATGGACACCATCGTCGAATCGGTGCAGCGGACCAACCGTGCCATGGTGGTCAGCTCGGCCCACAAGCCTTTCGGATTTGGCTCGGAGGTCGCGGCGCAATTGATGGAACGGGCTTTTTTTCACCTGGACGCGCCGGTGATGCGGGTGACCCCGCCTTTTACCCCCCAGCCTTTTGGCAAGGGCTTTGAAAAGTTCCTCCACCCTGATGCCCAGCGCATTGCTGCGGCAGCGCTGGACCTGATGCGATGAGCCAGGGCGTTCACATCCCTAAGCTGGGCCTGACCATGGAGGAGGCCACCTTGCTGCAGTGGCACATCCCCAGCGATGGCCGGGTCGACAAAGGTGCGGTGCTGCTGACCATCGAGACGGACAAGATTACCTTTGATGTGGAAGCCGAAGCTTCAGGCTTTTTGCAGCAGGTGGCCTCCGTCGGCGATCGGCTCAAGATTGGTGAGTTGGTCGGCTATCTGCACGAGCGTGTAGGCCAGAGCAGCGGCGCAGTTGTAGGCGTGCCCAGCCTTGCGCCCACGCCCGTACCCGCAGCGTCTTTATCTGCGGTCCCTACAGCCCAGAGTGCTCACCCGGCGGCGATGACGGTGGCGTCGTCCGAAGGCGGGCGACAACTGGTCTCGCCGGTGGCGCGGCGCCTGGCGCAGGAGCATGGCCTGGCCCTGGCCCAGCTCACTGGCAGTGGCCCGGGTGGTGCGGTTTTGCGCCGCGACGTGTTGGCTGCAGCCGCTGTTCAGGCCAGAGCACCTGCACAAGCCCTCACACCGCCTGCACCGGACAGCCCACCGGCTGCGCTCTCGGCCCAACGCCGGCCGATGAGTGCCATGCGCAGGACCATCAGCCAGCGCATGATGCACAGCCTGCACAGCAGCGCCCAGATGACTGGCTTTGGTCGCATTGACATGGGCCAGGCGGTGGCCTGGCGCCGCGCATTGGTTGAGCGTGAGACCGATTTGGGTGTGCGCATCACCTATACCGACTTGCTGCTCAAGGCCTGCGCCTGCGTGCTCCGCGATCTGCCCGAGATCAACGCCTATATTGACGGTGACGACATCGTTACCCTGGCCGATATTCACATAGGCCTGGCGGTGGCGGTGGACGGTGGCCTGGTGGTGCCGGTGCTGCGCCATGTCGACAGGCTCAGCCTGGTCGGGCTGGCCCAGCAGCGCGAGCAATTGATAGACCGGGCGCGCAGCGGCAAGCTCTTGCCCGACGAGATGAGCGGCGGCAGCTTTACCCTGAGCAACTTTGGCAGCTACGGTGGCGACTTTGAAACGCCTATCCTCAACGCGCCGCAATCGGCCTTGTTGGGCATAGGCCAGATCAGCGATGAGGCCGTGGTGCGCGAAGGCCAGGTGGTGGCCCGGCCGATGATGATGATCAGCCTGACCTTTGATCACCGGCTGATTGACGGCGCGCTCGCTGGCCGTTTCCGCAGCCGTCTGCGCGAATTACTGGAGCAGCCGGCCTTGATGCTGGCGCGCATGAGGTGATGGCGTGAACCCCGATTTTTGCTACGAAACCGCCAAGCTGGGCCAGGTGCTGTGCAGCGGCGTCTGCGCGGTGACAGCCGACGAGGTTCAGCGCTTTCGCAGCCTGCTTGGCTATCCAAGCACGGGCGATATCCGCCTGGCATCGAGCAGCATGGGGCTGACCTACGGCTTGCGCCTGGGCTGGGAGCATGCCATCTTCCCGCCCGGTGTGGTCAGGATGGGCGATGACGATGTGTTTGGCGTGCCGGCCCGGGTTGGCGACCGTTTGACCACCACGTTTTCCATCGTCGAGAAATTTGAGAAAAAAGGCCGGCGCTTCTTGCGCTACGAGATGCGAACGCTCAATCAGGACGGCGAGTTGGTCTGCGCCATCAGTTTTGTGGGGCTGATGCCATGAATGACGCGCCCGAGGCGGTCTTGCCGTCCTGCCAGATCCACATCACGCAAGACCTCATCGATGAATACGCCCGCCTATCGGGCGACTTCAATCCGGTGCATGTGGACCCGCAGGCTGCCGCCAGCAGCAGTTTTGGCACCACCATCGCCCACGGCTGCATTGCGCTCGAACCCGTGTTTCAGTCGCTCTTGCGTTGGAGCGGCCTGCCTAACCTGCCGCCCCAAGCCCGTTTTCGCTTGCGCTACAGAGCGCCCTCGCGGCCGGGCGATACCATACGCTCGCAGGTACAGGTGAGGTCAAGCAGTCAGGGTCAGGTGCAGCTGAGCTTTGCCTGTCTCAACCAGCTTGATCAGCTGGTGATCGACGGTGACTGCGATTTCCCCCTATGAGCACGCCTGCCTTGTCGACCGATTTGTTGGTCATTGGCGGTGGCGTCGGCGGCTATACCGCTGCGATCCGGGCCGCCCGCTCGGGCCTGAAGGTCATGCTGATCGAGGCCGGCGAGCTTGGCGGGACTTGCTTGAACCGTGGCTGCATTCCCACCAAGAGCCTGCTGCAGCAGGGCCATGATTTCCGACGCGCGCAGGGCATGCGGGCCTTTGGCATTGGGCCCGGCAGCCTGCGATTGAACTTTGCGGCGGTGCGCCAGCAAAAAGACCAGGTGGTGGCGCAGCTGGTTCAGGGCGTGCGTTCGCTGGTGCGCAAAAACCGTATCGAGCTTCTGAGCGGCATGGCCGAGCTTGTAGATGCGCATACGGCCCGCATCCGGGGCAGCGATCAGCGGATTCATTTCAAGCGGTTGCTACTGGCCACTGGTTCTGAGCCTGCGGGCCTGGCGGTGCCTGGGGTGAACCTGCCGGGCGTGATCAACAGCGACCAGGCCTTGGAACTGACCGAGCTGCCGGCATCGGTGCTGATCCTCGGTGGCGGCGTGATCGGCCTGGAGTTCGCCCAGATTTACAGCGATTTCGGCGTGGCAGTTACCGTGGTCGAGTCGCAGTCGTCGCTGATCGCGCAAGAGGATCCCGATATCGTCGCGGTGCTGCAGCAGGCCCTGGTCCGTCAGGGTGTGGTGTTTCAGCTCGGTGCCTCAGCCACCGGCATACAGGCGCAGGGGCGGCAGCTTCAGGTGCAGCTTCAGGTTTCTGGCAAGCCGCTGTCGCTGTCAGCCCATCAGGTGCTGGTGGCTGTCGGCCGTCGGCCTTTGAGTCGCGGCCTGGGTCTGGAGCGCGTGGGCGTCAAGCTGGAAGGTCAGGCGGTGCTGGTCGACGATGTCTGCCGCACCGATGTAGCGCACATTTATGCGGTGGGCGATGTGTGTGGTGGCCCCATGCTGGCCCACCGGGCCGGCGCCCAGGCCGAGGTGGCGGTGGCCCATATGCTTGGCCAGGTGCGCAGCCAGCAGGCGCTGGTCATTCCCAGGGCGGTCTATACCTCGCCGGAAATCGCCACCGTCGGCCTCACCGAGACACAGGCGCGTGCGCAGGGCCTGAAGCTGAAAGTGGGGCGCTTCCCTTTTGCGGCCAGCGGCAAGGCCCTGGCCATGGGGCAGGCCCAGGGCTTCGTCAAAGTCATCGCCGATGCCCACACCGAACAGGTGCTGGGCGTGGGCATGGTCGGTCCGGAGGTGACGCAGCTGCTTGGCGAGGCGACACTGGCCGTGCAGATGGAGTTGACCCTGCTGGCCCTGATGCAAACGGTGCATGCCCATCCCACCCTGACCGAAGCCTTGATGGAGGCGGCCCACGATGCTCACGACGGCGCAGCGATACACCTGCCGCCGATTCTTCAAACCCAAGCAGCTTGAACCATGTCTGACTACCAAACCATACGCCTCGACTTCGAGCCCAAAATTGCCCGCTTGACCCTGCACAGGCCCGAGCGCCTGAATGCGCTGGACCCGACCATGCTGGCTGAGTTGATCGATGCCTTGCAGCGGGTGCGCACCCAGCCCGGCCTGAGTGTGATGTATCTGCAGGGCACCGGTCGTCTGTTTTCGGCGGGAGTCGATCTGGACACGCCTTTCTTCATGGAGCATGTCGAGGACGACTCGATCTTTTCTGGCACCCGCCTGCTCAACGAGCAGCATCGGGTGATCGAGGCCCTGTATGAGATGCCGCTGGTCACCATTGCCGCCCTCAATGGCGATGCCTGCGGCGGCGGTGGGCTGGGCCTGGCCATGGCCTGCGATTTGCGCATCAGCGTGCGCACCGCCCGCTTCTGGATGGTGCCCATGATGCTCGACGTGATCCAGGATTTCGGCCTGAGTTGGCTGGTGCAGCGTCAGGTCGGGCCCTCGCGGGCGTTGCAAATGGCCTTGTTGGGCCAGAAGATTGATGCGCCGACCGCGCTGCAGTGGGGCTTGGTCAACGAATTGGTCGATGACCAGGCGGCGCTGGCCGAGCGCATGCAGGCCCTGTCGGTCCACCTGGGCGGCATGGGCGCCGACGCCATGCGCATGCTCAAGCTGATATTGCGCAATGGCGAATCAAGCCCGCTGCGTGAGCAGCTCGGTGTCGAGGCGGTGGCCAACGGGCTGACGTTTCAGTCGCGCGAGTTCGCCGACAAGAAGGCCGCCTATCTGGAAAAACTCAAGGCGGGCAGGAAATCATGAACACCACCATGCGAGCCGTTCGGCTTCATGCCCAGGACGGGCAGCCCTTGTTGCGCCTGGACAGCGATGTGCCGATGCCCGCACCCGGTCCGGGTGAAGTCTTGCTGGCGGTCAAGGCCTGCGGCATCAACCAGGTTGATCTGCTGACCCACGACGGACAGACGCCGCAGCCGGTCAAGCTGCCGCACATCTCGGGCACCGAGGTGGCCGGCGACATCGTCGGCCTGGGCGAAGGCGTGAGTGGCTGGATGCTCGGGCAGGCTGTGGTGCTGGACCCCATCTTGCACTGCGGCCAGTGCGTGCCCTGCCGGGCCGGAGAAACCAATCAGTGCCGCCACAGCCGGGTTTTTGGCGTGCAGACGCCGGGCGGCTATGCCGAATATGTGGCCGCGCCGGCGCGCCAGTTGTTGGCCCTGCCGACCGGCATGAGCCATGCCCAAGCTGCCTCGGCGGCCGTCACGGGCCCGACGGCCTGGCACATGCTGCACCGCCGCGCCGAGTTGCGGGTGGGGCAGGACGTGTTGATCGTGGCTGCCGGCTCGGGCATAGGCGTCATCGGTACGCAGATCGCCAAGCTCGCCGGTGCCCGCGTCATAGCGACTGTGGGTTCGGAAGAAAAAATGCAGCAGGCCCGCGATCTGGGCGCCGATCTGGTGCTCAATCACAGCCAGCCCGACTGGGCCGAGGAGGTGCGCCGCTTTACCGAGGGCCGGGGCGTGGACATCGTTTTCGAGCATGTCGGCGCGGCCACCTGGGCGTCGAGCTTGAAGGCGCTTGCCCGTGGCGGCAAGCTGGTGACCTGCGGCGGCCATTCGGGCTTTCAGGTCGACATCAACCTCTGGCACCTGTTTGTCAAAGAGCACAGCCTGATCGGCTCTTTTGCCGCCACCCGCCAAGACTTTCTTGACGTGATGCGCTTGCTCGGCCAGGGCCGCATCCGTCCGGTGATTCAGCAGGTCTTCCCGCTGGAGGGGTTGGAGTCGGCGCAGGCGCTGATGCGCCAGCGCAAAGTCTTTGGCAAGCTGCTGCTCGATCCCACACTCAGGTAAAACGGAGGCACCATGACCACCTTGACACAACGCATCGGACAGTTCACCTCGACCCTCACGCGCGAGCAAATTCCACTTGCGGTTTGGGAAAAGGGCAAGGTCAGCCTCTTGCACAACCTGGGGGTCGGTTTGGCCGGGCAAGACCTGCTGATGGCCCCTGGCTATGCCCAGAGCCTAGGCGAGCAAGGACCGATGGCCTGCGCACGCCTGCTCATCAGCGGCAGGTCCGCAACGCCCGAGACCGCCGCTTTCGTCAACGCCGCATTGATGCATGCGCGCGCGCAGGACGATGTGTATTTCCCCGGGCTGACCCATGCCGGAGCCATCATGTCCCCGGCGGTGCTGGCGGTGGCCGAGCAACTGGGCAGTTCGGGCAGCGAGGTGATTACCGCGCTGATTGCGGGCTATGAAGCCATGGGTGCTATCAGCCAGGGTTTTGCCAAGCGCTCCACCCCGCGCGGCTTTCGCGCCAGCGGTATTTACGGCGGCTTTGCGGCCACCGCCGGCGTGGCCCGTTTGCTCGGGCTCGACGCCCAGGCCACCGCTCATGCCCTGGGCATGGCCGCCAGTGCGGCCAGCGGCACCAACCAGACCTGGGTCAGCGGTACTCAGGAATGGCAGATGCAACTCGGCCTGGCCTCGCGCAACGGCATTCTGGCGGCCAGGCTGGCGGCCGTTGGCGCCACCGCTGCGCCCGATGCGCTCGAGGGGTCGGCGGGCTTTTACCGGGCGTTTTTGGGCGAGGTCGATGGGCTAGAGTGCGTCGGCCGTGACCTGGGCCAGACCTGGCGCAGCCTGGACGTGACCTACAAGCCCTTCGCGGTTTGCGCCATCTTGCAGGCACCGGTCACGCAGGCCATGGCCCTGTCCGAGAAGCACCAACTTAAGGCTGAGGACATTGTTGCGGTGCGGCTGCGCCTGAACCCGGCCGAGGCGGCCTACCCGGGCACTGACTCGCAGGGGCCGTTTTCCGATATCGGCGCGACCTTGATGAGCGCGCCGTTTTGTATGGCGCTAGCCTTGATCGAGCGCAAGGTACTGGGCCGGGACCTCAAGCGCCTTGATGACGCGCGTCTGAGCCCCTTGATTGGCCGCTCAACTGTCATCCCGGATGCCAGCCTGGGCACCCGCAGCTTTGTTCTCGAGGTCGACCTGCGCAGTGGCCAAACCCTCAAGCATGTGGAGCAGACCCAGGGCGAGCCCTTCAACTGGAACCGCGACGAGGTGCGTGCCAATCTCATGGCCATGGCCTCAGAAATGCCCTGCGATGCAGCAGGCATTGAGCAACTGTGTCAGCGTGTGCTTGGGGCTGAGGGTTTCAGCGCCCGGCAGATCGTGGATGTCTGCGTTGTTCGATAACTGCTGAGTTGATGCAGCGCGGTGGCCCGCGGGCCACCGCGCTGATCGCGCCACTTCAGGAGAAGTAGCGCGGCAGGAACATGATGATCCCGGGCACCGCGATCACCAGGGCCACGACCACCAGGTCGGCCACGAAGAACCACATGACGCCGCGGAAGATCAGATCGGTGGGCGCGCTCTTGCCGATGGTGCTGCTGAGCACGAAGACGTTCAGTCCCACCGGCGGTGTGATCATGCCAATTTCGACCAGCTTGGCCACGAACACGCCGAACCAAATGATGTCGATCTTGGCCATGCCGATCAACGGCAGGAAGATGGGCAGGGTGATCAGCATCGCGCCAATGGGTTCGAGGAACATACCCAGGAACAGATAGACCAGCGTGATGGCCACCAGCAGCATGACCGGACTGGTGTTCAGTGCCTGCGCCGCCTCGGAAATTGCGCCGGCAATGCCGGTCAGCGTCAGAAATGAGGTGAGCATGCTAGCCCCGATCACCACAATGAAGACGCTGGCGCAGGTCACCAGCGTCTCCACCACCGAGCGGGTCAGCGCCTCGCGGGTCAGCGTGCCTTTGGCCCAGGCAATCACGAAAGCCAACAGAGCGCCAACAGCACCCGCCTCGGTCGATGTAAACAGGCCGCCGAACAAGCCGCCCAGGACACCGATGATGAGCAAAATGACTGGCCAGACTTCCTTGGCCACGGTGATCTGTTCGCGCAAGGTGGCGCGCTCGGTACTGCGCGGTGCCAAGCTGGGATTGAGCCAGGTGCGGATCAGGATCACGATCACATAGCTCAAGGCTGTCGCCAGGCCCACGCCTATACCGCCCAAGAACAGCTTGGTGATCGACACCTGAGCAATCACGCCGTAAATGATCAAGGGGATGCTCGGTGGGATCAGTGCGCCTATGGTGCCGGCCGCAGCCAGGGTGCCGGTGGCCAGCTTCATGTCGTATTTGTGGCGCATCATTTCGGGCACCGCGATCTTGCCCATGGCCGCGGCGCAGGCCACGCTCGAACCGGTGATGGCGGAAAAGCCGGAGCAGCCGAAGACCGATGCAATGGCCAGCCCGCCGGGCAAGCGCTGGAACCAGAGCTTGGCCGCGTCAAACAAACCGTTGGTCAGCTTGCCGTGATAGCAGATAAAGCCCATGAGCAGGAACATCGGTACCGCACTGAGCGTCCAGCTGGCGATCAGGGTGTGCGGCATGACCGACAGCATGCCCCAGGCGGCCAGATGACCGCCCGAGGCCCAGATGCCCAGATAGGACACCGCGATCAGGGTAATGCCTATGGGCAGTCGCAGCGCGATCAGAGTGATCACCGCCACCAGGCCGGCTATGCCGATTTGTAGATCAGACATGGGCGTTTTCTTGCCTAGCCGCCTCGTCGATGGCCAGCGGCGGCTTGCCTATCCCGGTCAGGATCAGCTTGGCCAGCAGCAGCACGGTGACTGCGGCAAAGCCCAGCGGGATGATGAAATAGGAGGGCCAGGTGCTCACGCGAGAAGTTTGCTCCATCAAAAACGCATTGCGATCGAGCTTTTCCAGCGCCAGTTGCCAGGCCTGAGCGGCCAGGGCACCGTAGATGAGCATGCAAATGATCTGCATGATTTCGCCAGAGACCCGGCGCAAGCCGGCGGGGAACTGGTTGACCACCAGATCCACGCTGACATGGGCACCGCGCAACTCGGCCGCTGCCATGGGCAGGTAGGCCACCGCGATCATGTAGTACTGGGTGACAGCCGCATTGGTCAAAGGCACAGGCGTGCCCAGGATCAAATTGGCCACCACATCAATGCAGATATGAATCATCATCGCCACCAAGGCGATGCCTGCGATCCAAAGCAGCATCGAGTCGATGCGCCGAACCCAGAGATAGTGTGGCTTGCTCATCGCGCCCTTTTTGATTCAATCACATGCCGTAGGCTTTGGGGTCGATCTTCGAATAGATCTCACGCTGGTAGATCTCGGCCAGGGCGGCAGGTGTCCAATCGCGCTCGGGCATGAGCTTTTCCCATTTCTCCAGCAGGGCTCTGAAACGTGCGATTTTTTGGGTGGCATTGCGAACGCCGGAGTTTTTCTCGGCGGCCTGAGCAATGGTGGCCAGATCAGCGTTGATGAAGGCATTGGAGCGGCTGAGCACATCGGCAGGTGCCTGATGCACTTGCACGCCTTTGGCCTGAGCGTCCTTCATGTTCTGCTGACCATCGGTGATGTATTTCCAGGTCACCGCCGCGGTGCTCATGGCCGAGGCTTCCAGCACCGCTTTGCGCTGGCGCTCAGTCAGGGAACGCCAGGTTCTGAGGTTGAAGTTGTTATTGTCAATGCCATGGTAAGTGCCGGTGGGCACGCCCACGGTGATGTGTTTGACCACGTCGATCAGGCGCAGATTGCTCAACTCGGCAGCCGAGACCATTGCACCGTCGACCGTACCGCCTGAGACTGCTTCGAACACCTGATTGCCCGGAATGGTCAAAGCCACGGCACCAAAGTGCTGCGCCCAACGTGCCCAGGGGGCGGCACCGGAGCGAAGTTTTTTGCCCTTGAGTTCGTCCAGCGTTACTGCCTTTTTGGTCGAAACAATCATGTAAGAGGCGGTCGATGAGGAGCCCAGGTAGACCTGGTTGTTCTTCAGGTGTTCGGCCACACATTCGCTGCAAGAGAACACGTACTCCGTCATGGCGCCGGCCATGGCCCAGGGGTTGCTGCCCAGCATGGCCAGGTCCACCGCCAGATGGGTTTCGGGCAGATCCGAAGGGAACAGCGGCGGTAGCACAAAGCCGATATCGACCACGCCGTCGCGCACCCCGTTGAGCATCTGCGGCAGGTTGAGCAGAGACAGCGGATACATCTTGATTTCGAGCTCTCCGCCTGACTTTTCCTTCAGGGCCTTGCCGAAGGCGTCCAGGCCGTGGTAGGCGGCGGTGCCTTGCGGAAAGCCCACAGCCAGTTTGAGTTCGCGGGCTTGCACAGTGGCGCTGCTCAGCGCGAGAGCGGCCGTGGCGAGCACGGCAGAGGTCAGCATTCGAATGGGTTTCATGGTCTCCTCCAGAGATGGGTGGTGTGGCTGCATGGGCGTACGCGGACCTGGCAACAGCAGTTCCGCAGCAGGTTGTCGGCGTCGGGCCCGACAAAACCTACCAGCGGGTACATACTAGATGACTTGTGGGTAGGATGAAAATACCCACAGGTAATGGTTTTCCCCGAGGCGCGCAGTCCGGAGTCACTTGGGGCACAGCTTCGGGGCTTTGCTCAGGGTCGGTGGACCTTGGCTGCGCAGACCTGAGCCCGCCGGGTCGTCAGGCGCCGGCTGGCGCCTGGATTTGGCTGAGGTCCGAAGGGGCTCCAGATTTGCGCACCAGTTTGAGCGTCATTTGCACTATGTGCTCGGTCACATGCTCGAGATCGAGCCTGCCCTTGTCGCGGTACCAGGCAAATGCGTAGCTGGACATGCCCGCAATCACCAGCGCGCTCATGCCCGGATCGCCGATCTCGAAGTCACCCGAAGCCACACCCTCGGCCAGCAGGTTGCGCATGCGGGCATTGATGGTTTTGCGCATCGCGTTGATGCGTTCGGTGGCCGCTGGCGGCAGATTGAATTCTTCGCGGAAGTAGATCGCCACAAATTGGTGGTTTTTCAAGGCGACGCGGGTGAACTCGCGCACCAGGGATTCAAAGCGTTGCAGCGGGCTGCCGCCCATGGACAGGGCTTGTTCTGTAGCGGCCAGGGCATCACTGGTGCCGCGCTCGCAGATTTCGATCAGCAGGTCAGCCTTGGACTGAAAGTGGTAGTAAACAAAGGGCTTGGTCGCGCCCAGCCGCTCGGCAAGCTCGTTGACGGTCGACTGCAGATACCCGCGCTGGTAGAACAACTCGCCGGCCTCATAGAGGATGCGGTCGCGTTTGAGGTTCATCACATCGTCGCGCAGCGACTGCACGGCCGATGGCAGCTTGGGCTTGGGCGTCGTACTGCCTGCGGTTTTGTCGCTGGAGCGTGTTGCCATGATGAGCGCGTCCTTATCTTTCATTTTGTTTTTGTGCTGACAACGGTTGCCCAATTGTGATGGCGCACGTTGGGTCAGGCCTGGTGCCAGTTCTGAGGGGCGAGCGGACGGGTATTCGGCGGAAGGTTTGCCTTTAGGCAGGCAAATCCGGGTTTTGACGTCTGCCGACGATGCAAAACGTGAGTTACACATGCAAGCGCCGATGAATGCTCCACTCGTACCTTGCGGAATAATAAATTATCTCTGCGGTATGTGTCGCTGACTGGCCGATGCGTCGGCGGGCAATTTTATTGTCAAGCGGCTTGGCTTGCGCCCGCCCCCTGCTGCGGTCTTTGCAGGCACAGTGCGACGGGACGGGACGGGGCAGCTGCGGAAGTCTGGCGCGGATTCAGGCCAGGAGGTCAGTCCAGAGCCCCCAGTGAATACGGATTAGCTCAATCCTGGCGCCTGGATGATAGCCGGGCGCGTTCGACCGACTCCAAGCCCTCTCTCTGGGCCTGTACCTTTTCCAGCGCGCAGCGTATGTTTTCCGGGCTGGGGTGGCCCAGAATCAGGGGCTCGCCGCAGCTGCCGTCGGGGCGCTCGGGAAAGAAGATGGTCCACTTGACGCCATCGATGAATTCCCCGTCTTCGACCCGCTCGCGCAGCTGTGTCAACTGCGCCACCAAGCGCTGCTGCTGCTGCTCGTCGGTGAGGTAGCTCACCTCCATGTGCACATCTCCCTCGCTCCACACGATGGTGTAGCGAGGCAGCCGCTCGTCGGGCGCATGTAGCGCACGCAGCAACTCTTGCGTGATGTGCTTGGGTAGCCGTTCTGGCGGCATGCCAAACCTCCTGCCCTGTTGTTACGCCGTTGCAAGTCACTTGCCCAGCGCCACTTTTGTTGGATTGATCTTCTGCGGGCTACTCTACAGCCAGAATCTGGAAAGTGCCAGAGGGTTTATCGGCAGAAAAAATTATTAACGCTGAAAATGGCCATCGCCAACGGCGAAGCCTGATGTCAGTCAGGCTTAAGAATTACTGTACCCGTGCCAGCGCCGCCCGCAGATGACCCACGGTCCTCTCTACATGGTGCCACTTCTCCAGTCCGAACAGCCCGATGCGGAAAGTGCGGAAGTCCGCTGGCTCGTCGCACTGCAGGGGCACGCCGGCGGCAGTCTGAAGGCCCGCCGCGATGAATTTCTTGCTGGATTGGATGTCGGCGTCGGTGGTGTAGCTCACCACCACGCCTGGCGCCTCGAAGCCGGGCGCGGCCACGCTGGGGTAGCCCCCCTGGAGCAGCAACTGTCGGACCTGGCGGCCCAATTCAATCTGTTCCTGGCGCACCTTGGCAAAGCCGTAGGCCTCGGTCTCGAGCATGACTTCGCGCAGGCGCACCAAGGCGTCCGTGGGCAAGGTGGTGTGGTAGACATGGCCGCCGGCCTCGTAGGTCTCCATCACTTGCAGCCATTTGCGCAGGTCCATGGCAAATGTGGTGCTCTGGGTCTGGTCGATGGCCTGGCGGGCCCGTTCGCTGAGCATCACCATGGCGCAGCAGGGCGAGCTGCTCCAGCCTTTCTGGGGCGCTGAAATCAGGATGTCGACGCCCGTGGCCCGCATGTCCACCCACATTGCCCCGGAGGCGATGCAGTCAAGCACCAGCAGGCCGCCATGGGCATGCACCGCGTCGGCCAGGGCGCGCAGGTAGCCGTCGGGCAGCATCATGCCGGCCGAAGTTTCCACATGCGGCGCAAACACCAGGGCAGGCTTTTCACGGGCGATGGCGGCGGTCACCTCATCGATAGGCGCTGGCGCCCAGGCTGCCTGTGAGCCATCGCTGATGCGGCGCGCCTTCATGACAGTGTGGCTGGCCGGGATCTGGCCCATATCGAAAATCTGCGTCCAGCGGTAGCTGAACCAGCCATTTCGCACCACCATCACATGCTTGCCGCTGGCAAACTGACGGGCTACCGATTCCATGCCGAAGGTGCCGCTGCCGGGGACCAAGGCCACCGAATGGGCCTGGTAGACCTCCTTGAGCATGCGGGAGATATCACGCATGACGCCTTGAAAGCGCTGCGACATGTGGTTGAGTGAGCGGTCGGTGTAGACCACCGAAAATTCCAGCAGTCCGTCCGGGTCAATCAGGGGTAAAAGGCCGGGCATGGTATCTCCAAAAGGGTTGCAGGAGCGAAGCTTAGCTTATGCGCCGACCGTCCGCCTGGCAGGGGTTGCTGGCCTGGCTGCGGGCGGGGGCCTTTTTTGGGTCACACTGTGCGTCTTCGAAAGACAAGGGAAGGAATGCTTGTGGCTAAATTGTCTCGTCCGGCGATCCGCCGTTTGCTTCACAGCGCCTTGGTCGCACGGGTCGGTGTGCTCCTGGGCCAGGTTTCTTTTGAGCAACTGCTGGCTGAGCAGGAGCGAGTGAGCCTGGCGCTGGCGCGCGGTGCCACGGCCTGGCATGGGCCGGGCGAACAAGGGCCGGAGTCCATGGCGCATGCGCTGTTGCTGGCTTTCGAGTTGGATCCGGGCTACTACGGCGGCAGTTCACTGGATTTCATCATTGGCGAAAGTCTGGCCAGCATCGGCCTGGCTTTGGCCGAGCTGATTCGTGGCCACGAAGGCGACGACCGCCGCCGTTGGCAGGCCGAGGTGGTACCGGCTCTGGACCAGGTGGCGGAGTTTGCGCTGACTGTTTTCGACGGACGCTGGCGGCTGGCGCAGACGCAGCTCACCCTGAGCGCCTGCATGGCGCGGTGCCGGGCGCCCTAAGCGCCCTGAACGCCCGAGCCGGGGGAGGCGTAGGCGCGAAAGTATTGCACTGTCGCCTGCGCGCTTACCCGCCCTTTGCTCAGTCGGCCCTTGGTCCTATACTGACCTCATATTTCGAAACCAAGAAAAGTTTTCCGAAATTCGAAAATAGGGTGGGATGAGGAGAGATGCCTCTGGGGCCCCTGCGCGACAGACGCAGGGCCCGCTGGGCGGCGCTGGGGAGCGATATGCTGGCAAAACGTTTTGAGGGGCGGGTCTACCTGCTCAGTGGAGCGGCGCGAGGGCTGGGAGCAGCCCAGGCTCGCCGCATCGTGGCTGAAGGGGGCTCGGTACTGATTGGGGATGTCCTGCACGACACCGGTCAGGCACTGGTGGCCGAACTGGGGCTGCGGGCGGCTTACCAGCCGCTGGATGTCACCAGCCCTGAGGACTGGCAGCGTGCGGTGGCTGCGGCCCAGGCGCTTGGACCGGTGCATGGCCTGGTCAACAATGCTGGCGTCTATGCGCCCGTGCCCCTGCAGGCCCAGGACGGCCTTGAGCAGTTTGAGCGGCATGTGCGCATCAACCAGACCGGCGTGTTTTTGGGCATGCGCAGCGTGGTGCCGGCGCTCGAGCGCACCGGTGAGGGCGCCATCGTCAACATCTCCTCGACCGTAGGTTTGCGCAGCGCGCCCAATGCGATCGCATATACCGCCACCAAGTGGGCGGTTCGGGGCATGACCAAGGCCGCCGCCCTGGAATTGGTCGGGCGCAAGATCCGGGTCAATTCGGTACACCCCGGCCCGATCGATACCGATATGCTCAGTGTGCGCACACCAGAGCAAAACCAGGCGCGTATCAACCAGATCCCGATGGGGCGCTTGGGTAGCCCCGACGAAGTGGCCAATGTCGTGTGCTTTTTGCTCAGTGATGAGGCGCGCTACATGACGGGCTCAGAGTTGGCGGTCGACGGGGGCTGCGCCTTGTGAGCCAGGCTGCAGAGCGTTTTGATGTGCTGGTCATCGGCGCTGGCTTCGCTGGCCTGCATGCCTTGCATACCTTGCGCGAGATGGGGCGCAAGGTGGCCGTCATCGACGCGGCAGCCGATGTAGGTGGTGTCTGGTACTGGAACCGCTATCCCGGCGCACGCTGCGATGTCGAAAGCCTTCAATACTCCTATTCCTTTGACGAGCAGTTGGAGCAGGAGTGGCGGTGGAGCGAGCGTTACGCTGCTCAGCCGGAAATCCTGCGCTACATCCAGCATGTGGCCGACCGTTTTGACTTGCGGCGCGATCTGCGCCTGAACACCCGGGTGGCCTCGGCAGTCTTTGATGAAGTTGGCCAGTTCTGGCTCCTGAGCACTGAGGACGGTCGTCAGTTTGCCGCGCCGCACTGCATCATGGCCACCGGCGCCCTTTCGGTGCCGCGCCTGCCCGATATTCCTGGTATTGGCGACTTCAAAGGGGCCATACACCATACCGGGCAATGGCCCCATGAGGGCGTCGATTTCTCGGGGCAGCGCGTCGGTGTGATTGGCACCGGATCTTCCGGCATACAGGCGATTCCGCAGCTGGCCAAGCAAGCGGCAGCGCTCACTGTGTTTCAGCGCACGGCCAATTTTTCGATCCCGGCCTGGAACCGGCCTTTGGACGAGCAGGAGCAGCAGGCCTTCAAGGCGGTTTATCGCGAGCACCGCGCACGCGCCCGCGAGGTTGGAACGCTTTATGAGTTCAACGATAAAGGCGCTTTCGATGTGAGCGAGGCCGAGCGTGAGCGCGAGTTCGAGCGGCGCTGGAACAAGGGCGGCGTCAACTTCGTTCACTCCTTCAACGACCTGTCGACCAACAAGGCGGCCAACGACACCATTGCCGAATTTGTGCGGGAGCGCATACGCCGCACCGTCAAGGATCCGGTGGTGGCCGATTCTCTGTGCCCCACTGACCATCCGCTGGGCACCAAGCGTATCTGCGTGGACACTGGTTACTTTGAAACCTACAACCTGCCGCATGTGAGGCTGGTTGATCTGAAGAAGACCCCGATCGATCGTTTTGAGAGCCATGGCGTCAAGGTGGCGGGGGAAGAGATTGCCTTGGACGCGCTGGTCTGTGCCACCGGCTATGACGCCTTGACCGGTGCGGTCATGGCCATTGACATCCGTGGCCGCGGTGGCCTGAGCCTGCGCGACAAGTGGGCGCAGGGCCCGCGCACCCTGCTCGGTTTGATGACGGCGGGCTTTCCCAATCTTTTCATCATCACAGGCGCCGGTAGCCCATCGGTGCTGGTCAATATGGTGGTGGGCATTGAGCACCATGTGCAGTGGATTGCCGACTGCCTCACACACTTGCAGCAGCGGGGCATTTCCACCATTGAGGCCTCGGTGCCGGCCGAAGACCGGTGGGTTGAGCATGTCAATGCAGCTGCCAACCGCACCCTGCTGCCGCTGGCCAATTCCTGGTTTCTCGGCGCCAACATACCCGGCAAGCCCCGGGTGTTCATGCCCTATGCAGCCAAGATTGGTATCTACCGGCGCGAATGCCAGGCGGTGGCTGACAAAGGCTACGAAGGCTTCATTCTGTCCAACGCAGGAGCGCCCGCATGAATCCCCGTCCCTTCGAGCAGCAACTGGCGGTCATCACCGGTGCGGCCAGCGGCATAGGCTTGGCCTGCGCCGAACTGCTGGCAGAGCGCGGCGCGAAGGTGCTGCTGCTTGACCGGCAGATCGATGCTGCGCAGGCCGCAGCGCAGCGCCTGGGTGGCCGTGCCTATGAAATCGACGTGGCCGATGTCGAGCAGGTTCAGGCCCTGGCCGAGCGCATCGAGGCCGAGCACGGGCCGGTAGACCTGCTGATCAGTGCCGCTGGCATCATTCAGGGCGCGGCGGTGCCGCCCGACCAAGTGCCCTGGGAACAGTACAACCGGGTGTTTGAGATTAATTTGCGTGGTACCTCAGCCGTCTGCGCTGCTTTTGGCAGCCGCATGGCCCGCCGCGGGCGTGGCTCTATCGTGAATCTGGCCTCGATTTCGGCAATGCGGTCGACCCCGCTGCATGCCTACGGGCCGATGAAGGCGGCGATTGTGGCGCTCACCGAAAATCTGGCTGCCGAGTGGGGCCGCAGCGGCGTGCGGGTTAACTGCCTCTCGCCTGGGCCGGTGCTCACCCCCGCCTTGCAGGCTGCTTTTGACCAAGGCCAGCGCGACCGCCCCACCATGGCCCAGAACGCGGCCAGCGGCAAGATATCCAGCACCCGCGAGGTGGCGCAGGCGGCGGCCTTCTTGCTGTCGGACGAGGCCAGCGCCATCACCGGCGTCAACCTGCCGGTCGATCATGGTTGGCTGGTGGCCACCTCTTGGGCGACCTTCGGCGGCCTGCGGCCGGCTCAATGTTGAATTTATTCTGATGGGAGTTCTCTGATGTCCAGCCCTCCGCTGGCCGGCGTGCGCGTGCTCAGCCTGGCCGAGCAACTGCCCGGTCCCTATGCCACCTTGCTGCTGGCCGACCTGGGCGCCGATGTGATCCTGGTTGAACGCCCGGGCAGCGGCGATCCCTCGCGCCGCTTTGTCGGCCTGTTCGACTCGATGAACCGCAACAAGCGCTCGGTGGCGCTCAACCTCAAGGACGCGGCCGACCGGCAGCGTTTCCTGGAACTGGTCGATACCGCCGACGTGGTGATGGAAGGCTTTCGCCCTGGGGTGATGAAGCGCCTGGGGCTCGATGCCGATACCTTGCGCCAGCGCAAGCCCGATCTGGTCTATGTGTCCATCTCATCCTTCGGTCAGGATGGTCCTTTGGCTGCCGTGGTCGGCCACGACCTGAGCATTCAGGGCGTAGCGGGCATGCTCAAGGTGCCGGTGGGGCAGGAAAGCCGCGCTTCGGTGCCGGTGCTGCCGCTGGCCGATATTGCATCGGGCATGTTTGCCGCCCTCGGCGTGGTCTCGGCCCTGTTCGCGCGGGAGCGCGGCCGCAGTGGCAGCACGGTCGATGTATCCATGCTCGACAGCCTGGTCAGCTGGATGACGCTGTTCCTAGCGCCGCGGGCCAACCAGCAGCCTATCCGCGCTCTGCCACCGCTGGACCCGGGTTACGGCATCTTCCATACCGCTGACGCTCGCCAGCTCACCCTGAGTATTGCGGGTGAGGACCCGATGTGGCAGTCGCTGTGCGATCTGATCGGTCTGCCCCAGTACCGCGACTTGACCGAAAAGCAGCGCGAAGCCAGGGTGCTGGAGATTGATCCGCAGGTGCGTCAGGCCCTGGCCCAATGGCCTTGCGACAAGTTGCAGCAAGAGCTGGAAGCGCGCGGCATTGCCTTCGGGCCTGTCCTCGACGATGCGCAGGTTCTCAAGGAGCCGCAGATCGTGCATCGCGGCCTGGCGGTGCATGGGGTGGGGCCTGCCCAACAAACCTTTGTCAAGCAGCCCATCTTGTTTGACGGCGCCAACTTTGACATCACGCGGCCACCACCGGCCCTGGGCGAGCACAACCATGAAGTGCTGAGCGCGCAGGCCGGCCAAAGACCGTCAACAGCTTCATAGGGAGACCATTCATGATTCAGGTCATCGCCATCATCCAGGCCAAGCCCGGTATGCGGTCCAAAATTCTGGACTTCCTCCACGCTAACGTGCCCAAGGTGCGGGCTGAGCCCGGCTGCGTGGAATACATGGCCACGGTCGATGCCAGTGGCGCGCCCGGCCTGCAAACCCCGATCGGGCCTGACAGCTTCATTGTTTTTGAGCGCTGGGCTGATATGCCCAGCTTTCAAGCCCACGCCGACGCGCCGCATGTGATCACCTACCGGCAAAACACCGCCGAGTTCATCGCATCACGCACGGTGCATGTGCTGACTGCGCTTTGAGCGCGGCTCGCGCTTCAGTCATCTGGGCGACTGAAAGGGCCGTTGCGGGGGCTGCGCTATTGCAGCCTCTTGGCTAACATGAATCGATCATCGATCATCGATCATCGATGAGCGCCAGAGCCTGAGTGACGGGCCAAGCAGGTACAGGGGACAGCATCATGGGCATCACATTCGGCGGTATGGAGGACAGGCAGATCGTCATCACCGGCGGTGCCGGCGGCATAGGCCAAGCCTGTGCCCGGCAGTTGCTGCAAGCTGGCGCCCGGGTGCTGCTGGTCGATGTGGATGCGGCCCGGTTGGCCGCTGCCCAGCAGGCCCTGGAGGGCGGCGATCGGCTCAGCGTCCATGTGTCTCTGATCGCCAATGCTCAGCAGGCTGCGCAGTGCCTGGACGCAGCTGGTCGGCCCATCTATGCGCTCATACACATGGCCGGCTTGTTCGAGCCCGACCCGCTCGATCCCGAGGATCACAGTGCCTACGACCGCGCCATGTCCTCCAATTTGCACAACGGCTATGACCTGGCGGTGGCCTTTCAAAGCCGGCGTGACGCTTCTGTGGTCAGCCGTATCGTGTTTTGTAGCTCGGGCGCCTTTCGGCGCGGCTCACCGGGCCGGGTAGCGTATTCGGTGGCCAAGGCCGGCATTGTGGGCCTGACCCGGGCCCTGTCGCGCCAGTTTGCGCCGCACACCCTGGTCAATGCGGTCGCCCCCAACGCGATAGCCACCCCCATGACCGAGACGGTCTTTCAGGAGCGGGGCGAGGCCATCCGATCCATCATTCCCCTGGGCCGCTTTGGTCAGGCCCATGAAACGGCCAGCGTGGTGAGCTTTTTATGCAGCGAGGGTGGAACTTATATCACCGGCCAGACCATCAACATCGACGGTGGAGCGGCCAACTCGTGACTGAACGCACATCCAAGAAAGCCCTATCGTGAGCTGGAAAATCGGCATGCCCAATCTGGGCCACACCATGGAGGAGGGCAAAGTCTCCGAGTGGCTCAAGCAGGTCGGCCAGCCCGTGTCCAAGGGCGAGGTCATTGCGGTCGTTGAATCCGACAAGGCCAGCTTTGACGTGGACTGCCCGGCCGACGGCGTGCTGCTGGCCATCCATGCGCCAGCTGGCTCTGTGGTCCTGGTGGGCGGCGTCATTGCCGAGGTGGGTGCGCCTGGCGCCCAGGCCAGCAGCGCAGCGCCTGCCGCCCAAGCCAGTGCGCCGGCATCTGCGCCAGCTGCATCGCAGGCTTTGCCTGCGCCGGCCGCACGCAGTGGCCGCGTCAAAATTTCGCCGGCAGCCCGCGCCCTGGCCGAAGAGCTCGGCGTCGATCCGCAAGACATCATCCCCGCAGGTGAGGACGGCATGATCACCCGCGACGATGTGCGCGCCCACGCCCAGGCCAAGACTGCAGCCGCAGCACCTGCAGCGCCGGTACGCAGCAAGAGCCGCATCAAGCCGCTGTCGGCCATGCGCCGTGCCATTGCCGAGGCCACCGCTCGCTCCTGGCAGACCATTCCTCATGTACCCCTGCATGGTCACGCGGATGTGTCGGCGCTGCAGGCCCGCGGGCTGAACCTGACGGCTGCTATCGCACGCGCCAGCGCGCTGGCGCTGATGCAGCACCCCAGCTTCAACGGCTGTCTGATCGAGCAGGGTTTCGAGCAGGCCGGCGATGTGAATCTGGCGGTGGCGGTCGCAACCGACTCTGGCCTGCTGACCGTGGTCATGCAGGCCGCACAAAACCAGTCGGTGAGCCAATTGCAGGCGCAACTGGCCACGCTGGCCGAGCAAGCGCGCGCTGGCACCCTGGCCGGGCAGCATATGCTGGGCGGAAGTTTCACCATCAGCTCGCTCGGCCGCTGGGGTGTGGACGCCTTTGTACCCATCATCGCAGCGCCGCAGGTGGCTATTTTGGGCGTCGGCGCTGTGCAGCGGGTGGCCCGCGAGGGCGAGGGCAGCAGTCTGCGTTTTGTCAGCGAGCTGGGCCTGACGCTTGTTTTTGATCACCGTGCCAATGATGGCGTGCAAGCCGCGCAGCTGCTGGCTGCCATCGTCAACCTGCTCGAGCATCCCGAGCAACTGGAGCTCACACCATGAGTCGCATTACTTGGACGCCCGAGCAGCTGCGGGGCTTTTGGCGGGACATGCACCGCATCCGTGCTTTTGAGAGGGCGGCGATCTACCAGTCCTCGCTGGGTAAGATCTACGGCGCCCTGCACAGCTATGAGGGCCAGGAGTCTTGCGCCATCGGTGTATCCGCAGCCTTGCAGCGTGGCGACTATGTGGCTTCGACCCACCGTGGCCATGGTCACTGCATCGCCGTCGGTGCCCGCATGGACCGCATGATGGCTGAGCTCTTTGGCCGCATTGACGGCTACTGCAAAGGCAAGGGCGGCTCGCTGCACATCGCCGATGTGGGCGCCGGCATGTTGGGCGCCAATGGCATTGTCGGTGCGGGCTATGCGATTGCCGCTGGCGCAGCGCTGAGCGCCAAAGTCAGCGGCAACGGCCGGGTGTCGGTGGTGTTCTTTGGTGACGGTGCGGTGACCCGCGGAACCTTTCACGAGGTGATGAACATGGCTTCGCTGTGGAAGTTGCCCTTGGTCTTGGTCTGCGAGAACAATGGCCTGGCCCAATACGTGCCGACGGCCGAGACCATGGTCTTCGAAAATGTGTCGTCCCTGGCTCAGGGCTACAAGATGCCCGGCGTGGCGGTCGACGGCAACGACATACGCGCAGTCCATGAGGCGGCCCTGGCCGCAGTCGATCGCGCCCGTCAGGCCCAGGGCCCGACCCTGCTGGAGTTGCACACGCAGCGCTACCACGGCCACTCTTCGGGCGACCCTCAGGTCTATCGCAGCAAGGCCGAGGTCGAGGCCCTGCGACTGGCCACCGACCCTATCGTCAGGCTCGAGAACGAACTGGTGGCGGCCGGCCTGCTGGCTGATCGCGAGGCCTTGCTGGCCCAGATCGATGCCGAGGTGGCGCAGGCGGTGGCATTTGCCGAGGCCAGCGCCTACCCTGCAGATGAAGAACTTTCTACGGACGTCTACGCATGAGCAGCCATAACCTGAGGGAAATCACCTTCCGCGAGGCGGTGCGCGAGGCCCTGTGCGAGGAAATGGAGCGCCAAAAGGGCATGGTCATCATCGGTGAAGACCTGTTGCCCGGGGGCGGCTCCTTTGGCGTGCACCTGGGCATGGGCGAGCGCTTTGGCGCGCGCATGTTCGAGTCACCGATTTCCGAATCTGCCATTGTGGGTGTGGCCTTGGGTGCAGCCCTGACCGGCGGGCCGGCGGTCGCCGAAATCATGTACTCGGATTTCATGTGCGTGTGCATGGATGAGATCGTCAACCAGGCCGCCAAGATCCGCTATATGACCGGCGGCCAGGCCCGCGTGCCCTTGGTGGTGCGCTCGCCCATAGGCATGACGCGCGGCGTCGCGGCGCAGCATTCGCAGTCGCTCGAATCCTGGTTTGCGCATATCCCTGGTTTGCGGGTGGCCATGCCGAGTACGCCGGCCGACGCCAAGGGCATGCTCAAGTCGGCGCTGCGCGGCCAAGACCCGGTGGTGTTTTTCGAGCCCAAACTGCTTTATGGCACCAAGGGCATGGTCTCTGATGATCCCGATCTGCTGGTGCCCCTGGGCCAGGCCAGGCTGGCCCGCGAAGGCAGCGACCTAAGCATCATCGCCACCGGGCTGATGGTCTCGCGCGCCCTGGAGGCGGCCGAGAAACTGCAAGGGCAGGGCGTTTCGGCCGAGGTGATCGATCCGCGCACCGTCTCGCCCATAGACTGGGATACGATTTTTGCCTCGGTCGACAAGACCGGCCGAGCGATGGTCGTCAACGAGGCCACGCTGACCTGCTCGGTGGCCTCCGAGATTGCCGCCAGCATCGGCGAGTTGCGCTTTAACTCGCTCGACGGGCCGGTGCGGCGCTTGGGCTCAGCCTTCGTGCCCAAGCCCTCGACGCCAGGCCTGGAAAAGCTGTCCTATCCCTCGGTCGAACAGATCGTGGCTTTGGGCACCGAGATGATGCCGCGTCGGCGTGCAGCTTAAGGAGAAAGCCAGCGTGAATTGTTATGTTCTGGGCTTGGCCCTTTACCCAGCGGTCCAGCGGGCCGCTGGTCATAGGCTGGAAGAAATGGTCTACCACACCGCACATGCGGCTTTGGACCATGCCGGCATACACCGCCGCGAGCTCGACCACGTCACCTTGGGCGCTTGCGATGAGCTCGACGGCCGCTCCATATCGAGCATGCTCTTGGCCATGCCGGCCGGTGCTTACCTGGTCGATGAGATCAAGGTCACCGATTCGGCCGCCAGCGCGCTGTGCTTGGAAGTGGCCCGGCTCAAGTCAGAGGAATTCGATATTGGCCTGGTCGCCAGTTGGTGCAAGAGCTCCAAGACCGATGTGGAGTCCGTCATGCGCCTGCGGGGCGAGCCTTTCTACACCCGACCCTTTGGCATGAACATGACCATGAGCGATGCCATGCTGGCGCAGGCGGTGGCCGATCAGTTTGGTGTGAGCGCTGCGCAGGCCGATGATCGGGTGGTCAAAGCCTATGCCCGGGCCAGCGCCAATCCCCGTGGCCTGACGCAGGCGGTGCCGACGCTGGCCGAGGTGGCTGCATCGCCCTATGAAGCTACGCCGCTGCGCGCCATGCACCGGGCGCCGCTGAGCGATGGCGCCGTCTGCATGGTGGTAGCCTCCCAGCGCTGGCTGGACCGCCATCCGCAGCACCGGCCGCTGGCGCGCATTGCCGGCGTCGGCTGGGCTGCCGACAGTTACCGCCTGGACCGCTCTCGCCTGCGCGATTTCAACTCTGCGCGCAAGGCCTGGGCGCAGGCGCTGCGCATGGCCGACCTGCCGGATGCCAGCAGCGTTGATGTGATGGAGCTGGAGACGCCGACGGTCTATCACGAGGCGGCCTACGAGCAGGTGCTGGGCCTGGGCGCCTCGACGCAGATCAGCCCGTCTGGCGGCGCCTTCGCGCAAAACCCGCTGTTTTGCACCGGCTTGGTGGGCGCTGCCGAAGCGGTGCTGCAGGTCGCCGGCCAGGCCGGCGCGGTACAGGTGCCGGGCGTGCGGCGTGCAGCCGCTCACTCTTGCCATGGTTACGCCCAGCAGGGCAATGTTTTCATGATTTTTGAGGGGGCTGCCCATGACTGAACAAGTTGCGGTGCTGTCCACCTGGCAGTCCGAGTTCAAGCTGCGTCATCCGAGCATGACCTACGTCGAGCAGGCGCAGGAGGCGGCAGCCGGCTGCATGGCCAAGGTGGGCATGTGTCCCGATGACATTGACGCCATCGTCTATTCGCTTGCGCCCACCGCCTTCATGGGCGTGGCCGACGCCGACCGCTGGGCCATCGACCACATCTTTGGCGCTGGCAAGCCCATGCTGCGGGTGCATACCGGCGGTGCCACTGGCGGCTCGGTGGTGCAGGCCGCCCATGCCCTGGTCCGCTCGGGCATGTACCGCACGGTGATGATCGTCGGCGCCGAGCGTATCTCGGAGACGCCCGACGCGCAGAAGGTGCTCAACCAGATCTTTGATCCCTTTTACGAGAAGGACATGCCGCTGCAGACCATCACCGCAGTGGCGCTGATGGCCAACACCTATATGCGCCGGCACGGCATCACCCAGGAAGATGTTGCGCGCCTGGTGGTACGCCAGCGGCGCAACGCCCTGCTCAACCCGCATGCGCACCTCAAAGGCAACATCACGGTCGACGATGTCATGGCCTCGCCCATGATCGCCTATCCCTTCAAGCTGTTTGATATCTGCCCGCGCTCCTCCGGCGGCGCGGCCATGATCGTCGGCAATATGGACGCCGCGCGCCAGTGGCAAACCCGGCCAGCCTTCATCACGGGCGTGGGTGCGGTGTCGGATTCCAACTGGATTGGCGACCGCATCGTGCCTTCGGCCGAGTACGACTTCATCGACTGGAAACTAATGCGGGTGGCTGGCCGGGCCGCTTTTGAGCGCGCCGGCATCACCGACCCGATCCATCAGGTCCAGGTGGCCGAGGTCTATGACGCCTTCAGCATCCAGGGCCTGACTCAGCTCGAGCAGCTTGGGTTCTGTGCATCGGGCACCGGTTTTCTGCTGGAGGGCGAAGGCGCCTGGGAGATGGACGGCGGCCAGGTCGCGGTCTGCCCCTCAGGCGGAACCCTGTGTACCAATCCGATCGCGGTGGCCGGCCTGGTGCGTGCCATCGAGGCCGCCAACCAGGTCATGGGGACCGCCGGCGGCCACCAAGTCAAGAATGTCCGCCGCTCTCTGGCCACGGCCGTTGGCGGCATTGCCCAATTTCTGACCTGCAGCGTTTTCAGCCACGAACCCTATGAGGCGCACTGATATGTCCAAGAACCTTACGCCCCAATCTGTCATCACCGAAGAGGTGACCCTGCGCTATGACTACGCCCTCGGCGAGGTCGCCGGCACCTTCATGGACGGACTTAAACAGCGCAAGATATTGGCCACCCGCTGTTCCAAGTCGGGCATGGTCTACCTACCGCCGCGTGCTTTTTGTGAGCGCAGCTTCGAAAAATGCGACGGCTGGATTGAAGCCGGCCATGAAGGCGTGATCGAGGCATCGACCGTGGTCCTGCGTGGCTTTGAGGGTTCGCGCCCGCCGCCGATTGCGGTGGCTTTTGTGCGCCTCGATGGCGTGCACTCCGCCATTGCCAACTATGTCGAAGGGCTGGACCTGTCGGACACCGAGCGCGCCATGGACCGCTTGGCGCCGGGCACCCGGGTGCGGGTGCAGTTTGTGCCCGAGCCGCAGGGCCGGGTGACCGACTTCTATTTCGTCCTGGCGCAGTAAAACCCGGTGGCCGCTGCTTGCGACTTGACCGGGCAGCGGGCCTGGGTCACCGGCGGTACCGCCGGCGTGGGGCTGGCCATAGCCCGCACCTTGCTGGCCGCTGGCGCGCAGGTGGTCATCAGCGGTCGTGATGCCGAGCGGGGCCGTTTGGCCCTGCAGCACTTGGCCAGTGAGCGGGCCGAACTGGTGCTCGGCGATGCCAGCGATCCTGTGCAGGCGCGCGCGATGGTGGCCGAGCTGCAAAGCAGGCAGGCGCGGCTGGACATTGTGGTGGCCAGCGGTGGCGCAGCCGATGAAAAGCCGGGACTTTTCCATGAGGTGGCCGACGCGCATTTCGAACAGGTCTACCGCCATCAGTTTCTCAACCGGGTTCATCCGGTGCGGGCGGCGCTGCCCCTGCTGCGCGAGCGCGGCGGCAGTGTGCTCTTCATTGGCACCGACGCCGGCCGCCATGCCACCGTCGGCGAAGCCCTGCACGGCGGCCTGGGCGCGGCCACCATCATGCTCACCAAAACCCTGGCTCGCGAATTTGCCCGCTGGGGCATACGGGTCAATGGTCTGGCACTGACCCTGACCGGGGGCACCGAGGCTTTTGAAGCAGCCATGGCGCGCGGCGACTGGCTCACCGATCTGTACAGCAAGGCCGTTGCCCGCTTTCCCCAGGGCAGGCCGCCGCAGGCCGACGAGGTGGCACAGACAGCGCTGTTTCTGGTGTCGCCCCAGTCCAGCCAGGTCAGCGGCCAGACGATCAGCGTCAATGGGGGCTTGTCCTTCGGCGGCTGGTGACCGGCGGGCTGCCTATGAGCGCATGAGAGAAGTGCGGCCTTGGCCCCCTAAGCCCCATCGGGCCTGCTGCGACTTTGTGGGAGCGCCGCCCCGGCGCGATGCGGCTTGCCCAAGGGCGGCGGCGCTGCATTGAGCGCCGTATCGCCGCGAGGGCGAGGCTCCCACACCCCTCATCCCGGCGCGGCTCCCACGTGGGTTGGTCATCAAGTTGCCAGCCCCGCAAGTACTCAGTCTCAGGTGGTGTACTTGATGAAGGCGCGGCCCTGGCGGCGCTGGTCGGTCCAGCGCCGGGTCTTGAACTCAAAGCGCGGTAGGCTCAGATAGGGCGCCTCGCTCACTTCCATACGGATGCTGAGCTTTTGCTGAATCTCTTGGGTCACCGCGCGCACCCGCTGGTCCTTCAGCGCTTGGCTCAGGCCCGCGCCCGGGCGAAATTCCACCTGCACTTGCACCGTCTCACGGCCCTGCGGATCAATGAAGACCAGACCGGCATACTCCTCGATGGCTTCGTCGGCAAACACCAATTTATCGACCGCATCGGGCCAGAGGTTCTGACCGCGGATCTTCATCATGTCGTCGTAACGCGCCACCGTGCCGGCCTCAATGCTCATCATCGGCCGGCCGCAGCTGCAGACGCTGGCCATGCGCTTGACCCGGTCGCCGGTGCGAAAGCGAAAAATCGGAAACGCCTCGCGAAACAGGCTGGTGGCCACAAACTCGCCTTCCTCGCCCGGCTCGACCGGCTCATTGGTGCCGGGGCGCAGGATTTCGCAAACCATGCGGTGTTCCATCGCATGCAAATGCCCGCGCTGTCCGTTTTGCAGGATGCCGGTTTCGCAGGAAAAGCACAGGTTCAGGCCGCCCTGCATCAAGCCGTACCATTCGGAGATATTCACTCCCCAAAACGCCATCGAGCGTTCGGCCCAGTCCACGGTGTAGCTCTCGCCGGCAATGAAGATGGTCTTGAGCTGGGGCAGCACCTGGCGCGGCTGCAGCCCGCGCTCCTCGAAGATGGCCTGCATGCGGGTCAGGTAGGCTGGCGAAATGATGAAGGCATGCGGCTGGTACTGCAGCAGGTAGTCGGCCTTTTTCTCGGTGGAGTAAGGCCCCATCTGGTGAAAACGCGATGCCATGCGTTCGGCCATCGGAAAGCTCGACAGCCCGCCCGTCTGCATGCCCACCGCAAAGGTGTAGCAGACGGCGTCGCCCAGCTGCAGACCGGCCCAGTGGGCCTGGTACATCCAGGTCGAGCCCATGGCCTCGACATCGAGCCGGGTCAGCGGATGCACCTCCTGGCCCAGGCCGGTGGTGCCTGAGGTCATGTGGACCGAGACCACCTGCGAGCCCGGCTGCGCCACCCGCTCGCTCATCATCTGCTCTTGCGCCACCAGCAGGTCCTGTTTGGACTGGAAGGGGATGATCTCTCTGAACTCGGCCATGGATGACAGTGTGGCTGCCTCCTTGGGCCAGGCTTTGCGGTAGAACGGGATGCGCTCATACGCCCTGCGCACCTGCGCCACCAGGCGGCGTTCCTGTAGCGCGAGCAGTTGGCCACGGCTGAGCTCCTCGATCTGCGGATTGACCATGCGGCGGGGCGTGAGGGTCATGGCGGTGTTCCTGCTGAGGCGGATAAGGGGAGGGGGCTCAGGCGGCGTCGCGTCGCTGAATGGGTAGCAGGGAGAACACCTCGGCCCGGTCGGTTTCGATCTCGTAGAGCAAATCGGCCAGGATGACGGCGATCCTCTCGCCGGTAACCCTGACCATGATGTGATCGTCCTGGGCCAGCTGGCGAGCTTGCTCGAGCATGCTGTGCAGATGCTGCAGGTCGGGTGTCTTGCTCATGCTGCTGTCCTGTCCTGAAGGTGGGTTGACGGATGCGCCGCTGCACGGGGCGTTTCGCTATCGGACTCTTGAGACCTTGCGGATGAATCTACACCAAAGGCTAGGCTGATCTTGATTCTGTGCGTCGCCTGGGCGATAGATTCAAGACCGATGTGCCCGCACAATGAATCCTTGTTGGTGAAAAATGTTTCGAAATATCGAAAAACAGACGAAGCCTTTCGCCAAGGCGACTCAGCGGGACTTTCCCGGATCCGCCCTAGGTGAAATCACCAATGTCAGGGCCTTGGATCCCACCTAGTCTGACTATGCTGCGCCGCAGACTGCAGTCGCCCGAAGTGGCGGCACGCTTCGGTGGGTCTGGAAGTTAACCAATTCAACGCATGAGGGACACACACATGAAACGTCGTTCGATACTCAAAATGGCTCCTGGTTTGGCAGTGCTGGGCGCTCCGTCCGTCTGGTCGCAGGCTTCCGGTGAGATCCTGCTGGGTCTGCATGGCCCCATGACCGGTCCGGCCAGCTGGGTCGGCCTGGGTGCGCGTGACGGTACCTTGCTGGCCATTGAAGAAATCAATGCCGAAGGCGGTATCAATGGCCGCAAGATCCGCTTGATCTCGTACGACGACGGCGGCAAGCCTTCCGAGTCGGAGGCAGTCACCAAGAAGATGATTGAGGGCGATAAGGTATTTGTCATCATGGGCGGCGGCGTTAGTTCCACCGCCATTCCGGCAGCCGAGACGGCGCACAAGGCCAAGGTGCCCTACATGAACGCGCCGGCAGCCAGCCCCAAGATTTTGGACATCAAGAGCCGCTGGGTGTTCACCGGCGCCACCATTGATGTGCGCGACATCAGCGAAAACGAGTCGGCCTTTGTCGGCGACTTCCTCAAGGCCAAGCGGGTGGCCGGTATCAACTCGGTCGACGAGTTTTCTCAGTCGCTGTCGGATACGGTCTTCAGGCAGCTCAAGGAGCGTTACAACATCGAAGCGCTGGCTCGCCAGAAGTTCAATCCCGGCGATACCGACTTCAGCTCGCAGTTGCTGGAGATCCGCAAGGCCAATCCTGATCTGATCATCCTCAACGCGCTGTATGTGGAAGCCGGCCGCATCGTCAAGCAAGCCCGCGAGCTTGGCATACGGGTCGCCTTCAAGGGTGACACCTCGACCATGAACAAAGGTTTTCTCACCATCGCCGGCCCAGCCGCTGAGGGTTGCTACCACGGCTTTGCCAACCCCTATTTCAATGGGGACCCGGCCAGGGATATGCAAGAGTTCGAGGCGCGCTACAAGAAGATGTATCCGCGCTACCCTGCAGACCGCCCCAACTACGTGGATACCTACAACTACGGCACCATGTACGCGCTGGCTGAAGGCCTCAAGCGCATGGGCCCGAACCTGGACCGCCGCAAGCTCGCCGAGTCACTCGAGACCCTGGTCAACTTCAAAGCCACCGACTACTCGGCCAAGGCGGTCAATGTGATCCAGACGCTGAGCTTTAACCAGACCCGCGCTGGCAACCGCCGCATGACCCAGTTCAAAGTGACCGGTGGACAGTTCCGGCCGGTGACCGAGTTCAAGGGCGTCAACTCGCAAGCGCCGATTCCGCCGCTGTCAGCGCTGACTTGGTAAGACTCGACTTGATTCAGCGCATTTGGGTTTGACATCATGGATTTACTGCCACAGCTGATCGTCAGCGGTATCGCCGCTGGCTGCCTGTATGCCCTGGTGGCGATCGGGCTGGTCCTCATCTACAAAGCCACGGACATCGTGAACTTTGCGCAGGGCGAGTCGGTCACCGTGGGAGCCTATATGGGCTGGCTGATGGTGACTGAACTCCACATGCCTTACCTGCCGGCCATGGTGATGGTTTTGATCGGCTCGGCCCTGGTGGGCATGCTGGTCGAACGCATCGCCTACCGGCCGCTGATCAAGTCGCCGCCGTTTACCGTGATTCTGGCGACACTCGCTATTGGCTTGCTGATCACCAACGTTATCCGCCTGATTTTTCAGGATACGCCGCGCAATATTCCAGGTGTGCTCAGTACCGAGCCGCTGGAGTTTGGCGGTGTGCTGATCACGCCTGAGCGTCTGGGCATCATGGTCACGGTGGTGATTGTGGTGGCCATGCTGATGCTGTTTTTTCGATACAGCAAGTTGGGCAAAGCCATGCGGGCAACCGCGCAAAGCCAAGAAGCGGCCTCGCTCATGGGCATCAGCGTGCCGGGCATCTTCTCCAAGACCTGGGCTCTGGGCTCGGCCCTGGGGGGCATCGCCGGCATGTTGATCGCACCCTTGGTGGGCATCAACACTGAACTGGGTGGTGTGTTGATTCCCGGCTTTGTGGCCGCCATCGTCGGGGGCTTTACCAGCATTCCGGGGGCCATCGTCGGTGGCCTGATGGTAGGCGTGCTGGAGAACCTGGGTGGCGTCTATGTGTCGTCGAGCTTCAAGCGGGTGACCTCCTTCATCATTTTGATTGCCGTGCTGATGATCCGCCCGGCCGGTTTGTTCGGCAAGCCGCCCCGAAAAATGGTCTGAGAACTGGCCACCTCCGATTCATGAACATCCTTCAATCTCCGGCTTCGCGCCTTATCGCTATCGTCGGCCTGTTGCTGGCCTTGGCCGCCTCTCCTTGGGTGCTGGGTTCTTATGCCTTGCACATCATGTCCATGGTCGGCATCGCGGTGATCCTGGCCTTGGGCCTGAATCTGCTGATGGGCTATGCCGGCCAGGTGTCGCTGGCCAATGCGGCGTTTTTCGGCATCGGTGCCTATATGGTGGCGATCCTGGGCAACCGCTATGGCGTGCCCTACTGGGTGGCCTTGCCACTGGCTGCTTTTGCCACGGCCGCTGTGGGCTTTGTGGTGGGTCTGCCCGCACTGCGGGTGAGCAGCCACTACCTGGCCCTGGCTACCTTGGCTTTTGTCTGGACGGTGCAGGTGGTGCTGATCGACTGGTCCTCCATGACCGGTGGCTCGCCAGGCTTTAACACCACCCGTGAGGGCCTGAAGATAGGCTACCTGGACGACCACATGTATTTTGTGGTGATCCTGCTGGTCACCGCGCTGATGATCTGGATCGCCCACAACCTGATCGCATCCAAGGTGGGGCGCGCCTTCATGGCCATCCGCGACAACGAAAACGCCGCCGAGATCATGGGCGTGAACCTGGCCAACTACAAAACGCTGGCCTTTGCCATCAACGCCTTTTTCTGCGCGGTAGCTGGTGGCCTGCACACCGGTCTGGTCACCTTTATCGACCCCTATGAGTTTGGTCTGTGGCCCTCGATCTGGCACCTGCTCTACATCGTGGTGGGCGGCCTGGGTTCCATTTTGGGCTCCATCCTCGGCCCGGTGGTTCTCGTGGCGCTGCCTGAACTGCTGCGCGCCTTTGCTGAATACCGTCAGCTGTTTTTTGCCTTGGTGCTGCTGCTGACCCTGATCTTCATGCCCCAGGGTATCGCTGGCGCTGTGCGCGGCTACTTGCTGCGCCGCTTTGCGGCTCCGCCCGCACCTGCGGTTGCGGCCGGCGCCGTCAAGAAGATCGAGTTGCAGTCGCGCCACGCCCAGGCTTCATCGCAGGAGGTGCTGCTGGAGGTCAAGGACCTGACCCTGTCTTTCGGCGGTCTCAAGGCTCTGAACAGCGCCCACCTGAGCATGAAGGGCGGTGAAATTCGCGCCCTGATCGGGCCCAATGGCGCCGGCAAGACCACCTTCATCAATTCACTGACCCGGGTCTACACGCCCGATACCGGCGCCATCGTCTTTCGCGGCAAGCCTTTGCTGGAGATGAGCTCGCACGATCTGGCCCAACTGGGCATGGTGCGCACCTTCCAGAGCGTGCGCCTGTTCAGCAAGATGTCGGTCATTGAAAACGTCATGGTCGGCATGCACAGCCAGTTGGGTCAGGGCGTGTTTGCCTCGGCCCTGAAGCTGCCCTCGGCGCGGCGCGAGAACGCCGACGCCCGCGCCCGCGCGCTGTCCCTGCTGCAGTCCATGGACCTGGCCCATCTGGCCGATCGGCCGGCCGGCTCGCTCTCATTCGGCCAGCAGCGGCACCTGGAGATGGCTCGGGCCCTGGCCGCCGACCCCATGCTGCTGCTGCTTGATGAGCCCGCTTCTGGGCTGAGCAAGGGCGAGGTCACCCACCTGCTCGAAATCATGCGCACCATACGCTCGCAACTGGGTGTGGCCATTTTGGTGATTGAACACAATATGAACTTCGTGATGGACATTGCCGACTACATCACCGTCCTGGACCACGGCGAGGTGATTGCCAGCGGCACACCCCAGCAGGTGCAGCAGGATCCGAAAGTCATTGAAGCCTATCTGGGCAAGGCGGCCTGAGATGCTCAAACTCGATCAGGTTGAAGCCGGCTATGGCAGCATCGAGGTGCTCAAGGGCGTGAGCCTTCAGGTGCCCGAGCGCAGCATCGTTACCCTGCTCGGCGCCAACGGTGCCGGCAAAACCACCACCGTTCGCACCATCACTGGCCTGACGTCCTCCAGCGGCGGGGCGATTGAGTTTTGTGGCAAGCGCATCGAAAAGCTAGGCCCCGACCGCATGATCGGCCTGGGACTGGCGCTGGTGCCCCAGGGGCGCCTGCTTTTTCCTGAACTTTCGGTCGACGAAAACTTGCAGCTCGGCGCTTACTCGCGCCGCGACGCGGCCGAGATCCGCGCCGACGCTGACAAAGCCTACGCGATGTTCCCCATCCTTAAGGAAAAGTACAAGCAAGACGCGGGCACGCTCAGCGGCGGCCAGCAGCAGATGCTGGCCATTGCCCGGGCCCTGATGGGCCGGCCCAAGCTGCTCATGCTCGACGAGCCTTCGCTCGGCCTGGCGCCGCGCATCGTGCAGGAGATCTTCGACACCATCGTGCGCATCCGTGAAGACGGCTGCGCCATCTTGCTGGTCGAGCAAAACGCCAATATGGCCCTGGCCATCTCCGACCACGGCTATGTGCTCGAATCGGGCCGCGTCAGCATCTCCGGCTCCGCCCAGGAGCTCGCCGGTGACGCCCGCATCCAGCAGGCCTATCTGGGCCACGGGGACTGAGCCTAGAAACGCGTTGACCGCTTGCAGGCGGTCACACTTTCGCCTCTTGGCTTTAGTGGACATGAATTCACTAAACTGCATTCATGTCCCTGAACCAGCCGCCTGGCCTGCTCTACACCTACCGCCGCTGTCCCTATGCCATGCGCGCTCGCATGGCTTTGCTGCAGGCGGGTGTCGCCTACCAAGCGCATGAAGTGTCACTGCGCGACAAGCCGCCCGCCATGCTGGCCTTGTCGCCCAAAGGCACGGTGCCGGTGCTGGTCTTGCCCGGCGGCGAGGTGTTGGAGCAAAGCGCGGACATCATGCGCTGGGCCTTTGAATCCACCGGCGACTTGGATGCCTGGTGGGCGAGGGCGCAAACACCGTTCAATCAGTCGCTGTGGGCGCGCTGTGATGCCGACTTCAAGCACCATTTAGACCGCTACAAATACCCGCTGCGCTTTAGCGACGCACTGGGTGCTGAGCACCATGCGCAGCAAGCTCTAGCGGCCTTGCTTGAGCCCCTGGAAGAGCAGTTGCAGGCCCACGGCCAACTGGGCGGAGCCACGCCCTGCGCGGCAGACATAGGCATCTTCCCGTTTGTGCGGCAGTTCGCAGCGGTGCAGCCCGCGAGCTTTGAGGCCCTGCCTTTGCCGGCAGTCAAGGCCTGGTTGGCGGGGTGGCTGCAAAGCCCCTTGTTTGATGTGGCGATGAGAAAACCACCTAGCTCCACCAAATAGGGATGAGGGCGGGCGCCAGTGCGCTGACGTTTTGCGGGGCAGCCTGAGGAGCTCGGCCTACTGGCGCTCAGATCTACCCGTTGGCGTATTGGCTGAACGCCGTATTCTTGCCGCAGTCAAACTCAAGGATATACAATTAAGTTTTGTATATCTTGGAGTGCAATATGCAAGTCGCCAAGTGGGGTAATTCTCTGGCCGTCCGATTCCCGGCCAGTTTGGTCGCCGCCTTGCAACTCAAAGAGGGGGAAGAGGTGGAACTCCATATGGTGGGCTCGCGGCAGTTTGAAGTCAGTAAGAAAGCCAGCCCTTCTGAATTGCTCGCCCGCCTGCGCCACCTCCGCGGGCGCTTGCCAGCCGACTTTCATTTCGACCGACTTGAAGCCAATGAGTCGCCATGAGCGGCATTTTTTTGGACAGCAACATCGTCTTGTACGTGCTGTCTGCCGATCTGCGTAAAGCCAACACGGCTGAAACGCTACTTGCACAGCAGCCGACCATTAGCGTCCAAGTGCTCAACGAAGTCACATCGGTATGCCATCGCAAGCTCAAGATGCCCTGGCCTGAAATACAAGAGATCTTGACTGCCGTCAAAGCCACCTGTACGGTTGTACCCCTGACGGTTGAAACACATGCGCAAGCGGTGCAGATAGCCCAGCAGCACCAACTGTCGTTTTATGACGCACACATTCTGTCTGCCGCATTGGCGTGCGGAGCGCACACGCTGATGAGCGAGGACATGCACACCGGCTTGATCGTGCAAGGTTTGGAAATCCTAAATCCATTTTTGGGCTGATCAGGGTGTCGCTGCGAAGTGCTGGCTGCGCTGCCGGCCAGCGGCGATGGCTGGCAAACCAGGCCTGAACGAGACGCTGCGCGCCAGCCTGCGCCGGGCCGGTCGGCTGCCCGGCTAAGCCTTCAAGTCCGCCTCAGCCCCGCCTAAGCCCCGCCTAAGCCCCGCCTAAGCCCCGCCTAAGCCCCGCCTAAGTCTCTCCTCACGGCCGCGTCACCACCTGCACCTGCGCTGCCCATTGCACGATGGCCGGCAGGCTGTCGAATGCGGCCAGCGTTTCGAGCACGCTGCGCTGGGGCGCCATGAGTCGGCTGGCCTCTTCGCTGTTGAGCATATCGGCTGGGCGTATCCACTGGTGGTGGACCGTCTCTACGGTGTCGTGCTCGGCCTGCTGGTCGGCAGCCACGGTGGTCAGGAAGAAGCGGGTGTCAAAGCGTTTGGGCCGCACCGGCGGGGTGATCCAGTGGGCGATGTAGTGGAGGCGGTTGGCGGCCAGCTGTATGGCCTGTTGCTCGCAAAGGGCCTTGAGTTCTACCTCGCCCTGGGCCAGTCGACGCCGTTGCTCGGTCAGTGCGCGCAGGGCGGGGTTCCCGCTTCCCAGGGCTTGGCCTGCGCTGTCGCAGGCCAGCAGCAAGCCGGCTTCTTCAAAGCATTCGCGGATGGCGGCCACATGGTGATCGAGGCCGCCTGCGGGAAGTTGGAGTTGCGCGCTGGCCTGGGCGTCGCTCAGGCCGTGGCAGATGTCGTGGCATTGGGCGTCGCCGGGGTCGACCAGCCCGCCTGGGAAGACCCAGGCGTTGCTGTTTTGGTCGCCCTTATCGGCGCGGCGCAGCAGCAGCAATTGGGGGCCGGCATCGCTGGGGCGAAGGACGACCAGGGTGGCGGCGCGCCGGATGGGCGCAGGTGGGGCAGGGCTGTTCATGGTGGGCGGGGTCAGCCCGCAGGCGGGACTTGCAGGCTCAAACGCCCTTCCATTGTGGCGTACGCCGTTCGGCAAAGGCGGCCGCGCCTTCGCGCGCGTCTTGCGACTTGAGCACCGGGCCGGTGATGGGCTCTTGCCGGTCGAACATCTCGGCGGTCGGCCAGTCGCGCTGCTCGACCACCACCCGCTTACTGGCGGCCACCGACATCGGTGCGTTGGCGATGATGCGACGGGCCAGTTGCTTGGCTTGCTCCAGAGCCTGGCCGGGTTCGACCAGGGCGTTGAAGAGACCGTAGGGGTAGAGCCGCTCGGCGGCCACGGTGTCGCCGGTCAGCGCCATTTCCATGGCGATGCGCTGCGGAATCAGGCGGGGCAGGCGCATCAGGCCACCGGCGGCGGCGGCCAGGCCGCGTTTGACCTCGGGCAGGCCGAACTGCGCATTGCGGGCAGCCACCACCAGATCGCACACCAGCATGGACTCAAAGCCGCCGGCCAGGGCGTAGCCCTCGACGGCGGCGATCAGCGGCTTGGTGGGCGGGGTGCGGGCGATGCCCAGGATGCCGCGGCCTTCGACGCGGGTCACCTCGCCGCGCAAAAACGCCTTGAGGTCCATGCCCGAGCAGAAGTTGCCGCCGGCACCGGTCAGAATGGCGACGCGCAGCTCAGGATCGCGCTCGAATTCATCGATGGCTTCGCACACGCCATAGGACACCGCCCGGTTGACCGCGTTGCGTTGATCGGGACGGTTGATGGTGATGATCACCAGCCCGGCGTCGTGCTCGACCAGTACCTCTTTGTCCATAGGGTTTCCTTATTCCTGCGTCAGGGCCTGCAAGCGTTCTACCGCCTCCAGGTATTCCATCTGCATGCGCAGCATCACATCTTTGACCGAACTTTCCTCGCGGATCATGCCCACCACCTGGCCGGCCGGAAAGGAGTAAAGCTCCTTGCGCCGGGCTTTGACCACCCGTGCATGCGCCTCGTTGTAGAGGATGCCTTGCAGCGGTGTGGGCAGGTAGGCCGGTGCACCGGGTTGCTCCCAGGCTTCGGAGAGTTGACTGCGGATCATGCGCACGGTTTTGCCAGTGCGAGCTTTGCGGCGTACCGCGTCTTCGGTGCGGGCTTCGAACAGAACTTCTTTCTCGAAGGGGTCGAGCTCGCTTTCGCGGGTGCCCAGCCAGACGGTGCCGCACCACACGCCTTGCGCGCCCAGCGCCAGGCAGGCGGCGATCTGGCTGCCACGGGCAATGCCGCCAGCGGCCAGCACCGCCACTTTGCCGGCGCAGGCTTCAACCACCTGGGGCACCAGCACCATGGTGGCGATTTCGCCGGTGTGGCCGCCGGCCTCGGTGCCTTGGGCGACGATCACATCGACGCCGGCCTGCATATGGCGGGCCGCATGCTCGGCCTTGCCGCACATCGCACCGATCACGATCTGGCGCTCGCGCAGCAGGGCGATCACATCCGGCGGGGGCGAGCCCAGCGCGCTGACCACCATTTTGACCTGCGGGTGCTCCAGCGCCACGGCCAGCAGGCGGCGCGCGCCGTCGGGCGTCATGCTGCCGCGGCCTTCGACGATCTCGCGGGTGATGCGCTCGCGCTCGCCGTCGGGCAACGGCGGTACCTTCGCCTCGGCCAGCAAGCGGTCCATGAAGGCGCGGTGCTCGCTGGGGATCATGGCGGCCAGGTCTTCTGCGCTGGCCTCTTCGGCCTGCTTGTCATAAGCGGTGGGAATGATCACATCCACACCGTAGGGCCGTCCGCCCACATGTTCATCGATCCAGCGCAGCTCGGCCTCGAGTTGCTGGGGTGAGAAGGTGGCTGCGCCCAGTACTCCAAAGCCGCCGGCCTTGGTGACAGCGACCACCACGTCGCGGCAGTGCGAAAAGGCAAAAATCGGCAGCTCGCAGCCGAGCCGCCGACACAGAGGAGTTTGCATGGCTTGTTTTCTTGTTGAGCGCGGACGGCAGCGGGTGGCGCTGCCAGATTCAAAGAGCGATGCCCAGCTTTTTGACCACCGCTGACCAGCGTGCGACCTCGCTCGTCACAAAGGCGCGGGCCTGGGCCGGGTTGGAGTTACTGATCGGCTGTATGCCCTGTTGAAGCAGGCGTTCGACCACGGCTGGCTTTTCCATCACGCGCGATACAGCCCGGGCGATCGGCTCGATCAGCTGCGGTGCCGTCCCCAGGGGGGCTGCCAGCAGATTGCAGGTGCCGGCGATCAAATCCATGCCTGCCTCGCGCGCGGTAGGGATCTCGGGCGCAATCTTTTCACGCGCCTCGGCCATGGTGCAGATGATGCGCAGTCTTCCCGACTTGTGGTGCGGCAGCAAGGTGGCCGAGGTTTCAATGTTCATCTG
>Ga0222712_10000536_pt1 | contig 49407 bp, 39 predicted proteins | sample C33_657DmetaG_FD_165043 | JGI IMG/M metagenome (GOLD analysis project Ga0222712, IMG submission 165043) | Estuarine water microbial communities from San Francisco Bay, California, United States - C33_657D | ecosystem: Environmental > Aquatic > Marine > Unclassified | place: USA: California... | reverse complement strand
TGGTGGCCAAAGACCTGATGTACACTGCTGGGTTGTCATACCACCTGTTCATCCTTATCCTGTCCCCCAGCAAAGCCCCCTGGTTGAGGGGTGATGAGGGATCTACGCACAACACCGCTACTTTTTTCCCCTCGGCAACATAGGATTCAACCAGTGCATCCACGAGCGTGCTCTTTCCAGCACCTGGCGGGCCCGTTATGCCCACCAGGGGGACATTTGACTGGATGGGCATGGACGAAATGATGGTTTCACAACCCTCTGCTTCGTTTTCAATAAGGGAAATGCACCGTGCAATGCTTTTCCTGTCCCCTTCCCTTGCAAGCTGTATGAGTGACTTATCCATCGTATAAGGCATAAAATTACCGCATTATGGCGACAAATAAAATGAGGCTTTCGGCAACTTTACAGCACCTTTGCACAAATCATCAAACACAATGAGAACGCTTTGTCTCGATCTTGGCAATACCCGCATGAAGGCGGCACTGTTCGAGAATGGACATCTCCTCGAAAACCGTGTGCTGGAAAACGATGGACTGGAGTCCATTGCTGGCATGCTGGATGAATACCAACCTGAGAGATCCATTCTCTCATCGGTCATCCACCATACCCCTGAGATCAACAAGATATTGGAGGAAAGAACCCGCTTCCACCAGCTCACCCATCTTTCGAAACTGAATTTCACCGTTCCGGTCGGGAAACCCGAGACCATGGGTGCTGACAGGCTGGCCCTTGCTGCAGCCGTTGTTCATTTTTTTCCCGGAAAAAACAACCTGGTGGTGGGATTGGGGAGCTGCATCACCTTCAATTTCATCAATAAATTCAACCAGTTTCTGGGGGGAAGCATCTCTCCCGGCATGGAAATGCGCTTTAATTCATTGCACGATTATACGGCATTGCTGCCCGTAGTAAAGAAAGAATGGGACTTCCCATTGGTGGGGTATGACACCAAAACAAATATCCTGAGTGGGGTTGTTTTGGGTATGGCAAAAGAGATTGAAGGAATAGTTCGTGAATTTGAAGAAAAATACAGCAACTTTAACGTCGTTTTAACCGGGGGGGATTGCACCTATTTTGCGCGCCTGCTTAAAAATAAGATATTTGCAGACCCCGACTTACTTTACAAAGGATTGTATGCGATCAGTGAGACCAATAACCAATAGTTTTTCAGCCATTTTGCTGCTTCTAACGATGGCCCTGACGGCTCTTCAAGGAAAGGCCCAGGAGAATTCCCCGTATTCAAGGTATGGGCTTGGCGATTTAATCCCAGGACAAAATATCCTGAACAGGGGCATGGGAGGGCTCAGTGCTGCATTTTCCGATTATTCAACTGTCAATTTTGCCAATCCCGCTTCTTATGCATCCATCAAGATCACCAGTTTTGATGTGGGCCTCGACTATAATTCAAGGTCTTTAAGGGCATTGAACCCACCAAGAAAATTCAACTCCGCATACCTTATTCCTTCTTATTTGCAGATTGGACTTCCACTCTCCAAAAAGAAAAATTGGGGAATGAACATTGGCCTGCGCCCAATAACAAGAATCAATTATGACATTGTCCAGAATACAAGGATCAAAGGGATTGATAGTGCACAATACAGCTATTTGGGCAATGGTGGAACCTATCAGGCATTCACCGGCATGGCCTATGGTACAAAAAACCTGAGCATTGGTTTCAATGCGGGATACATGTTCGGCAACAAGGAATACAGCTCCCGTCTTGCTTTCATCAACGATACCATCAATTACAAGACAACGAATTCTTCTGACACCACACGTTTTGGTGGACTTTTCTTCAATGCAGGTATTCAATACAAAATCAAATTGACTGAAAAGACAATGCTCAGGCTTGGATTCAACGGAAACCTTTCCACCTCAATGAAGGCCATCCGCAACATCTCAAGGGAAACCATCGCATATGAAGCGAGTACAGGTGTAGTGGTAATTGACAGCATTTATACCAGCCAAGACCAAAAGGGAACCATCATCCACCCTTCCTCATGGAGTGCCGGTTTCATGTTTGAAAGTGAAAACATGTGGATGTTTGGCGGAGAATTCGGTGTAGCCAATTGGGCAGATTACCGCTACTTTGGCACAGTTGATAAAATGGTGAACAACTGGACCGGAAGGATTGGCGGGCAATTCATTCCTGATTTCAAATCCAGCAATTATTGGAAAAGGGTAGCATACCGTCTGGGAGCATCCTTTGGTCCAGACAATGTTCAGCTGAACAAGAGCATCCCACAATACATGTTCTCCTTCGGCACTGGGCTTCCCGTAAGAAGGAACGTGTATACCAACCAGTATACCACCATCAATACCGCTTTTGAATTGGGATTCAGGGGAAACAAATCAAATGATATCAGGGAAAACATCTTCCGCCTTTCATTTGGTTTGAACCTGAGCGACATCTGGTTCAACAAGCCGAAGTACCAATAAATATTTCGACCTTGATCAGGAACACTGCCACCGCATTGCTTGTCTCGTTCCTGATATCCTCTTGTGTAAACGACGAGAAAAAAGTCAATGCCCTTTTCCAGAAAAAATTGGGTGTTGACCAGGCCGTCAACATAGAAAGTTACATGAGCCAGGGGGGAAAAATGAGGGCCAAGCTCACAGCACCGCTGATGTTGCGCTATCAGGACACCAGCTCAAGGGTTGAACTTCCCAAGACATTGCATGTCGATTTCTTTGACTCCACATTGCAGATTGAGAGCCGGCTCGATGCCATCTTTGCCACTTACCATGAAACAAGGAATACCATCTTCATTCGGGACAGTGTGCGTGTCTACAACATCAAAGGTGATACGCTTTTTTGCAAGGAATTGAACTGGGACCAGGCCATGGGCAAGTTCTACACCGACAAGCCGGTTCGAATTCATACCCCAGACATGATCATGTATGGTGAAGGCTTGTCTGCTCCTCAAGACTTCAAAACATTTGACATTTACAAGGTCACCAACAGTGTGTTGAGGGTCAGGCAGTAGGCCCGACCCCTTCAAGCATTTATTTCAAAGCACCCAGGTCATCCAGGGAAAATACCCCCCTGCCATAGGTGGCAATCACCATGTTCCTTTCCCGGGGATGAACAAAAAGATCCTGAACAGAAACGGTTGCAGGAAGATTGGCCTGCAGAGAAACCCATGTTTTGCCTGCATTGTTGCTGTAATAGATGCCCATATCGGTACCACAATACAACCTGTTGGGATGCTTGTCGTCTTCCCTGATCACATTCACCGGTGATGCCGGCAAGTTGGCTGCAATGCTCCTCCAGGTTACTCCCTTATCATCTGAAACATAGATATAGGGCTTGTCATCGTCCTCTCTTCTGTTGCTCAGGGTAAGGTAAACCCTGTTTTCCTGATGTGAGGAAGCCACAATCCTTGACACATGTGCATGCTGAGGGATGCCTTTCATGATGCTTACAAAGGGTGCGCCATCTTCAGGCCTGACCCAAACCCTACCATCATCGGTACCAACGTACAAGAGGCCTTGTTTGATGGGCGATTCGTCAATGGCGGTGATGGCCTGGTGGTTGATGGCATAGGGCGTTTTCCCCATCCGGCTTTTGTCGTTATAGGTCAAATCTTCACTGATGCGTTTCCAGGAATCACCTCCATCCTTGGATGCAAAAAGATATTGAAAGCCGTGGTAGATGGTTTTGTTATCGTGTGGAGACAGCATGGTATAGGCCAGCCATTCCCCACGGTGCACTTCTTCATTCTCTGCTTTTTTCGGGAAAATGTCTTTTGTGCGGATTGAATCCGGATGCGGTTTCTGTCCCCAGGACGTCTTGGGCATCCGCAGATCACTTTTCATCAACCTTCCATAAAAGGAACTTGCATACATGATGTCTGGCTGCTTGGGATCCATCGCAATGATGGTGCCTTCGCCACCTGGCGCATCCTCCCAGGCCATGATGCCTGATGGCTTTTGTCCGTAGCTGTTTTTGATGCTTCCCATAAAGCTTCCCTCATCCTGTACTGACCCCACTATATTATAGGGTTGCTTCATGTCATATGTGATGTTGTAGAATTGCGTAGTGGGAATCTTCCTGAAAAAGTTTTTCCATTTGGCTCCTCCATTGTAGGACAAAACAACGCCGCCATCATTTCCGTTGATGATATAATTGCTGTTGGTAGGATCAATCCAAAGTGCATGGTTGTCTCCATGTTGTGCATCAGATTCCTTGTCTGTTGCACGCATTGCATTGAAGGTCTTTCCGCCGTCGGTGGATTTTGCCAGTGGGACACCCATGATATAGACAATGTTCTCATCGTTGGGGTCAACGCGAATCTGTCCAAACACCCAGCCATAGGTTCCCGCAAAACGTTCCAGCTTGTCATCTTCCGTGCTCACCTTCTTCCAGACCTCACCCTTGTCTTCGCTCTTGTACACCTGTACACCATATGGAATCACCTGAATGGGTCTTCCATAGGGATCAAGCTCCCCTGGTTTGGGATCCCGCTTGGGAGTATGGTTGTCAACATAGGCAAACACCACGTTGGGATTGCTTTTCGAGAAGGAAAGGCCTACCCTTCCGGTAAATTTTGTCTCCGGCAATCCATTGGTCAGTTTCTTCCATGTCTTTCCACCATCAAGTGTTTTGTACAGATGATCCCCATCTTCTGGAACAGGATCACTCCATCTCCTGCGGATGCGGTTCCAGGTGGAAACAATGATCAGGTCGGGATTTGTCGGATCCATCACCATGTCAATCGCGCCTGTTTTTTCATCCGATCCCAGTATCCGGCTCCAGGATTTTCCACCATCGGTTGTTTTATACAATCCCCTGTCATTGTTATAGGTCCATTCATTGCCACCCGCTGCAACATAGACCACATCAGGGTTTGAAGGGTGAACCAGGATTCTTGCAATTGTTCCGGTATTGGTCAGGCCGATTGCCTTCCAATTTTTTCCGCCATCCACAGATTTATACGCCCCCATGCCTGGCAATGAGGCCCTGAAAATATTGGCCTCTCCAGTACCCAGGTAAATGATGTCCGGATTGGAAGGCGCCAGTGCAAAAGCGCCAATGGACAATGTTCCCAGCTGATCGGTCAGGGGAATCCAATTTTCGCCAGCATCGGATGTTTTCCAAAAACCTCCTGTTGCAAAGGATGCAAACACAATGTTCTTGTTTCCGGGAATGCCCGCCACTTCAGTTACGCGTCCGCTGATCAGGTCTGGACCAACATTTCTCCATTGCAGGCTTTTATAAGGTGATGTGGCGTTGAGTTGCTGGTGCAACTTGAACGATGCAACCCTTGCTGCTCCTGCATTGTCATGGACCTGTGCAATCGAAAAAAGCGAGAGCATGAGGAAGAAAATGGCCTGAAGAAGGCGCGGTAATTTTGAAATCTGGCGCATGGAGATTTTTTTAATCTGTGAATGTTCTTGATGGTTAAAAAACAGCCGGAATGATTCATAAATGTAAGGATTAGCAGTTAAATTGTGTACTTAAATACACAAAATGAAAAGAATCGTACTGCTCGCTGGCTGCCTCTTTTTTGCAGCAGGATTTAACGCAATGGCACAAAAGAAAAAGGTTGCTGTTGCACCTTCCAATGCGCCGCTAAAAGCTGCAACATTGAACACCCTTGAATCATCCTACAACCAATACAAAAACATTGCACTACAGATCTGGGACAACGCTGAACTGGGGTACAAAGAAGTAAAAAGCACTGCACTGCTGCAGGAGACGCTGAAACAGGAAGGGTTCACAGTTGAAGCAGGTGTTGCAGACATTCCAACAGCATTTGTTGCCACCTATGGCAGCGGACAGCCTGTGATTGGCATCCTTGCTGAATTTGATGCACTTCCGGGTCTTGCACAACAGGCGGTTCCTGAAAAAAAAGGCATTGAAGGAAAAGCGGGTGGTCATGGATGCGGACACCACCTGTTTGGAGCGGCTTCGGTTGCTGCGGGTGTCTCCATCAAAAAACTGATAGAGGAAAAAAAAATCACCGGAACCATCAAGGTTTTCGGATGCCCTGCAGAAGAAGGTGGGTCAGGAAAAGTATACATGGTGCGGGCGGGACTGTTCGACAAAGTGGATGTTGCCATCCATTGGCATCCAGGTGATGCAAATGGCGTAACCATGACCAGTGCATTGGCCAACAGTTCTGCAAAATTCAGGTTCTATGGACTGTCAGCCCATGCTGCAGGCGCTCCTGACCGTGGCCGCTCTTCACTGGATGCAGTTGAGGCCATGAACCATATGGTCAACATGATGCGCGAACATGTGCCACAAGAAACAAGGATCCATTATGTGATTACCAACGGTGGTAAAGCACCAAATGTGGTTCCTGATTTTGCTGAAGTGTACTATTACGTTCGCCATCCCAAAAGGGATCAGGTGAAACAGATTTTCGACCGCGTTGTCACTGCAGCAAAAGCGGCAGCGATGGGTACTGAAACCAAAATGGAATATGAGGTTATTGGAGGAACACATGACCTGTTGCTGAACAGGACACTGGGCGAGGCCATGCAAGCCAACCTGGAAAAAGTGGGCGGGGTCAAATACACAGAGGAGGAGAAATCTTTTGCAAAAAAAATACAGTCTTCCTTTACATTCAAGTTTCCTGCAGTAGAATCCGCTGACAGCATCAAGCCATTGAAAATAGAGATGGATGCAGGTGGCGGATCAACAGATGTTGGTGATGTGAGTTATGCCTTGCCTACAGTAGGCCTTCGTGCTGCAACCTGGGCGCCTGGAACACCCGCACACAGCTGGCAGGCAGTTGCTTGCGGCGGAACCACCATTGGAACAAAGGGAATGTTGGTCGCTGCAAAGACCATGGCACTGACGGCCATTGACCTTTTCACCAATCCGGCACTCATACAACAATCAAAAGAAGAATTCTTAAAAATGAAGGGGGACTATACATACGAAGCCTTGCTTGGAAACAGAAAACCTGCATTGAATTACAGGGATTGATGCATTGAAACACAATGATGAGCACGACAGTTTACCCAATGAAAAACCTGCTTTGAAAATTAAGGTCTGAACAATCAACGACAACCATTTTATGAAACAACAATTCCTTTTTGTGGCTACCCTCTTTAGCATGGGTCTTGCTGCACAACAAAAACAACTGACAGAAAACCAGATGCTCCGTGGTGGAGTGAACAACATCACCAAACAACTTCCTAGGGTACTTGGATGGGTAGACGATTCAAGGTTGCTGATCAACAAAAAGGAACACCAGGATTCTGCAATGAAAGTATTTCTTGTGGATTGCAAAACCGGAAAGCAAACGGAATCTTCTGCGGACCTGTTGAAAAAAGAAACAGTACCCGCCATCAGTGTGGTCCTGCGCGACAACGATATATTTGTTTCAGTGCCTGGAGAACCCACCAAACAGCTGACAAAAACCGCTGAAGTCGAAGTAAATCCAACCCTCTCGCCAGACAAGGCATGGGTTGCCTTTACACGCAAAAATGATCTCTACACCATCAGCATTGCATCAGGAAAAGAATACCGCATCACCAATGATGGTACAGACCTTATCCTGAATGGGTATGCGAGCTGGGTATATTTTGAAGAGATACTCGGAAGGCCTACACGTTACAAGTCTTACTGGTGGAGCCCAGACAGCAAAAACATTGTTTTCATGCGCATGGATGACACCAAGGTTCCTTTGTTTCCCATCTACAGTGAAAGTGGACAGCATGGATACGTTGAAAATACCCGTTACCCCAAAGCCGGCGACCCCAATCCAACAGTTCGCATTGGCATTGCTCCTGTTGATGGTGGAAAATTGATTTGGGCGGATTTCAATGAAAGTGAAGACCAGTATTTCGGCATGCCCTATTGGACACCCGATGCAAAAACAGTTTTTATCCAATGGATGAACCGTGGGCAGGATAACCTTATCGTTTATGCAGTCGACCCATCGAGTGGCAGCAAAAAAGAGGTGTACAACGAAAAACAAAAAACCTGGATTGACCTTGACGACCAGGGCGGGCGCATCAGTTTTCTTGGCAACAACAAGGGATTCATCCTTCAAAGCGACAAGGATGGCTGGGACCAGCTGTACCTGCACAACAATGACGGGTCGCTTAAAAACCAAATCACCACTGGTCCAAACTGGAGCACTGCCATTCAGTACATCGATGAAGTAAAAAGCATCATTTATTTCACATCAAGACAGCAAAACTCAGTAAGGACGGACCTCTACAGGGTTGATTTTGATGGCAAAAACCAAACAAGGCTGACCTTTGGAGACTATACGCACGCCACAGAACTTTCACCAAATGGAAGCTATTTCACCACGCGCTATTCCAACGCAGAAACGCCAGACAGGCTTGCCCTGGTGAACAACAAGGGGAAAATCATTGCCGAACTGGGCGATAGCAAAGGCGCAGATTTCGAAGCATATGCATTGGCGAAAACAGAGATCCTGAGGGTACCATCAGAAGATGGCCTTTTCCAACTTCCCATCCGCATTACCTGGCCACTCAACTTTGACCCAACAAAAAAATACCCTGTCATGATCAACATCTATGGCGGTCCCAATGCTGGCACCGTACGCGATGGATGGCAGTTTTCCGGACAAACGCAGTGGTGGGCAAAAGAAGGCTTGATCCAGGTGGCCATGGACCACAGGGCCAGCGGGCAATTCGGAAAGAACGGTATCAATTATATGCACAGGAACCTTGGAAACTGGGAACTGAAAGACTGGATTACCATTGTAAAATGGTTGCGTGAACATGGTGCGGATTCCACCCGTGTTGGTATTGCAGGATTCAGTTATGGCGGATACATGACCTGCATGGCATTGACGGCAGGTGCCGGATACTTTACACATGGCCTCGCAGGAGGCAGTGTTACAGATTGGAAATTGTATGACACCCATTATACTGAAAGGTTCATGGACAGCCCAGCTGAAAATCCAGCAGGATATGCAGCAGGCGCAGTCATGACCTATGCCGACAAATACAAAGGACTGCTCAGGATTTACCATGGCACCATGGATGACAATGTGCATTTGCAAAACAGCCTCCAATTGGTGAAAAAACTACAGGACGCCAAAAAACATTTTGAATTCATGCCCTATCCCGGTGGCAGGCATGGGTGGGGAGGCAACCAACAGTTTCATTCTTCCAACGAAAACAATGCCTTCATTTACAAGAATTTGTTGAAGAAAGAAATGCCTTCCGCAATGGTCAGGTAAAACAAAAAATCCATCTGCACTGCAGTGGAACAGTTTTGCTGCTTGTCTGCAGTGGCGTATGAAAAATATATTTTATCTTTCATCCCACTGATGCAAGGATTACGCTATCGTATCCCTTGCACAGAACCAAAACTTGCCATCTATGACCCCTACAAGATTGTTTGATTGCCTCGATTGGCAACTGCAGAAATTTCCCAAGGAAGACATGTTTGCCGCCAAAGAAAATGGCATTTGGAGAAAGTACAGCACAAGAGAAATCAAGCAAATGGTTGACAGCCTTAGCATGGGTCTTCTGCATGCAGGTCTCGGATACCAGGATGGCAGCATTGAAGGAAGGGATAAAATTGCAATACTGAGCAACAACAGGCCAGAATGGATGATACTCGACCTTGCCGTTCAACAAACCGGCGCAGTCCTCACTCCTATCTATCCGACCATCAGCGTGATGGAGCTGGAATTTATCCTGAATGACGCCGCCATAAAGCTTGTTTTCGTCAGTGACCAGGAATTGTACAACAAGGTGCAATCAATCCGAGACAAGACCCCTTCTGTTCAAGCAGTGTATACCTTCAACAATATCCAGGAAGCCCTTCACTGGAAAGATTTATTGCACACCGGAAACGATGAAGACCTGCAGCAACTCAAGGTTTCAAAAGAAATGGTAAGGCCGGAAGAACTGGCAACCATCCTCTATACATCAGGTACTACCGGATTTCCAAAAGGCGTAATGCTCAGCCACCATAACATCCTTGACAACATCATGAACGTTGAGGAATTGCTTGAGCCCATTTGTGGATCAACCGACAGGTCACTCAGTTTCCTGCCATTGAACCATATCTTCGAAAGGGTCATCACCTACATCTACATGTACAGGGGCGTCTCGGTATATTACGCTGAAAGTCTTGATACGGTTGGTGAAAACCTCAGGGAAGTCAAACCAAGTCTTTTTTCCACTGTACCCCGCCTGCTGGAAAAAGTATATGAAAGAATCATGAACAAGGGGAAGGAATTGACGGGTATCAAGAAGAAACTCTTTTTCTGGGCAGTATCGGTAGGAAACAGGTATGAGATTGACAAAAACCTGGGTCTTTGGTACAATATCCAACTTGCCATTGCAAATAAACTGATTTTCTCCAAGTGGCGTGAGGCCCTGGGAGGAAATGTCAGGGCCATTGTTACCGGTGCCGCAGCTTGCCAAGTAAGATTGTTGCGCATTTTCACATCAGCGAAACTGGTGGTCATGGAAGGCTATGGACTCACAGAGACATCTCCGGTCATCAGTGTCAACCGCTACGAAACATTTGGAAGAAAATTCGGAACCGTGGGCAATGTCATCAAGAATGTGGAAGTCAAACTTGCTGAAGATGGCGAAATATGCTGCAAGGGATCAAATGTGATGATGGGCTATTACAAGCGCCCAGACCTTACTGCAGAATGCATTGACAGTGAGGGCTGGTTCCATACCGGTGATATTGGCGTATGGGTAGATGGGAACTTTCTGAAAATAACAGACAGGAAAAAAGAGATCTTCAAAACCAGTGGCGGTAAGTATGTTGCACCACAACCGATAGAAAACAAGATGAAAGAGTCCCCCTTCATTGAACAGATGATGGTGGTGGGTGCAGAAAGAAAATTCACTGGAGCCCTGATTGTGCCTGCCATGGGAAACCTCAGCTCTTGGTGCCAAAAGCATGGCATTGATACCAGCTCAACTGATAAGTTGCTCAGCAATCCAAAAGTGATTGAGCATTACAAGACCATCATGGAGAAATATAATCCTTTCTTCAATCCCGTGGAACAGGTCAAAAAGTTCGAATTGCTGAACGCGGAATGGACCATCAATGGCGGCGAGCTCACACCCACACTCAAATTGAAGCGCAAGGTGATCATGGAAAAATATGCTGATGCAATTGAACGCATCTATGCTGCCGATTAGAAATAATGTTGCCCGCTGGGCATCTTGAACAACTTGTTGCGTTGGAAGTTGGAAAAAAGCAGGTACTCATCTTCATGTGTCCTCGTCCAATTTTGATATGCTCCTGCATCAGCCACTGGACCAAACAACCATTGGTTATAGGCTGCAAACATTCCCTCGCGCAAAAGGTACTGGAGATGATCAAACAACTTGAATGGGTATTTTCCACCCACATCATTGAACCAATCCAAAATAAACCTGGACCTGATGATCAACAACGATTCCGGTGTAATGCCGCGCATGGAAAGGGTTGACTGCTTGTTCATCACTTCCATGAACTTGATTTCAAAAGGTGTAGTGGGCTTGATAAAAAATTGCTTTTTGTCTCCAGGCATGAATACACGCTTGTAAGACTCCAGCAACAAGGTCTTGATTTCTGCGGTCCTGACCGAATAACTTTCAAGATTTACAAAAACCTCTCCATACACTAGGCTCCTTGCCTTATCGGCTGCTGCAAAATAAAATTTTGCGGCATGGTAATAGTTTCCAGAATGTGAGGGATCAACGTTGATTCCTGCCTCCCACTGGGCAATGGCTTCTGCAGGTTTTTCCTGTGTCCACAACAAGTCGCCGTATTCGGCAAACAAAGCACCACTGGCATCAAATTTTTTCAGTCCTTTTTTATACACCTTGTCGCATTGCTTGAATTCATCTGCAGCCTTGAAAATATTACCGGCAATTTGAAATACCTGCACATCAGCATCTTCGCGATCTGTAAGGGGAAGTATTCTTTCTGCAGCCCTTTTATAATCACCAGACAAATAATAGGTAAGCGCTACATCCTTGAGAAGGGTGAGGTTTGTAGGTTCGATTTCAAGCGCCTTGGAAAGCACCATCATGGTATTGCTGTAATCTGCTTGCCTTTGGAACGAAATCGCCGTTTCACGCAACTGCTGAACAGTTTGTTGCGCTGTTGCAGAACAGCAGCACATCAGCAATAGGGTAAACAACCTTGTTCGGATCATGGTCTCAAAATTAGATCAAATGTGTAAGCAATCCATCACGCAGTTTGGGCTCAAACCAAGTGCTCTTGGGTGGCATTACATTTCCGCTGTCTGCTATATCAAACAACTGTTCTATGCTCACAGGAAAGAAGCTGAAGGCAACCTTCATTTCACCGCTGTCTACGCGTTTTTCCAATTCCTGCAATCCCCTGATTCCACCGACAAAATCAATGCGCTTATCGGTTCTTTGGTCATGAATATCAAGGAATTTTTCCAGGATATTTTTTGAGAAAATGGATACGTCTAAAACCCCAATCGGATCGTTGGTATAGGTCCCTTTGATGGCGGTCAAATGATACCATTCCTTTTCAAGGTACATGCCAAATTCATGAAGGTGTGCCGGATCAACAGGCACCTCTGATGTAGAGACCATAAAGTCTTCTTGAAGGGCACTGATCAGGTCTTCTGCATCCATGCCATTCAGGTCCTTGATCACCCGGTTATAAGGCATGATCTTCAATTCATCAGCCGGAAACAGTGTGGTCAGGAATCCATTTGCTTCAGGCCCTGCCGCATCACCCAATGCAGCACGAACTTTTGCTGCACTGGCTGCACGGTGATGACCATCTGCGATATAGGTGCAGGGAACTTCCTTCTCAAAAGTTGAAGCAATGGTCTCCACTGCATCCTTTGAAGCAATGACCCAAATGCGGTGACTGATATCATCTGGGGCCGTGAAGTCATAGGCAGGTGCATTGTTTTTTTTCCATTCCCTGATCATTGCATCCAGTGAAGCGACATTTCTGTAGGCAAGAAATACATTGCCTGTTTGGGCCCTGGTGATCTTGATATGGTTGATCCTGTCCTGCTCCTTTTCGGGTCGGGTGAATTCATGTTTTTTGATGATGTCCCTTTCATAATCATCTACAGAGGAGCAACAGACCAGTCCAGTTTGGCTTCTGCCTTCCATCACCAGCTCATAAATATAATAGCAAGGGGTTTCATCCTGGAAAAGCACTCCTGCGTTGAGCATCTCGTCCAGGTTCGCCTTCGCCTTTTCGTACACCGAGCTATGGTAAATGCTCAAGTCGGCAGGCATGTCCACTTCTGACTTGGTCACATGCAAAAAAGAGTGAGGATGACCACTCACTGCTGCACGGGCTTCATCACTTGACAGTACATCATAGGGAGGAGCAGCCACTTCGCTTGCCAATGCAGGTTGAGGCCTGGCTGCCCTGAAAGGAAAAATTGTTGCCATGTTTGGTATGCTTTACTGAACGTATTTGTTTGAGAAATCCTTGATGAGGTCAGTGAGGGCCACTACACTTTCCAGTGGCATGGCATTGTACATTGAGACCCTGAACCCGCCCACACTTCTATGGCCCTTGATACCAATCATGCCCTCCGCTTCACAACGTGCCAAAAACATTTTTTCCAATACAGGATCCTGCATGGTGAAAACAGCATTCATTTTACTCCGATCCTGTTGGGGAACAGGCAGATGGAACAATGGGATGGACTCCAGCGTGCTGTAGAGCAGCTCCGCCTTTTGGTGATTGATTTTTTCGATGGCAGTTACCCCACCGATTTTCTTCAGCCACCTGAGGGTAAGCAGACAAACGTAAATGGCAAAAACGGGCGGAGTATTGAGCATTGACCCATTGGCAACATGTTGCCGGTAATCCATCATGGAAGGAATTCCCTTGTTGCCGGTTTCCAGAAAATCCTTGTCGGCCACCACCAGGTTTACGCCAGCAGCTCCAATATTTTTTTGTGCTCCTGCATAGATAAAGGAAAATTTGTTGAAGTCCATCTCAGCACTCAAGATATCACTGCTCATGTCAGCAATCAGCGGTATTTCAGTGGCAGGAATGCCGTGCATCTGCGTTCCCTCAATCGTATTGTTGGTGGTATAATGGAAATATGCCGCGCCTTCAGGCAATGCATAACCCGTGGGAATATAGCTGTAGTTCTTGTCCTTTGAGGACGCCAGCACCTCCACCTGGCCAAACAGTTTGGCCTCCTTGATGGCTTTGGAGCCCCAAACACCTCCATCCAAGTATGCGGCCCTCTTGTCCTTGGTCAGAAAGTTCATGGGCACCTGGAAAAACTGGGTGGATGCACCCCCGTGCAGAAACATCACTTCCTTGTTGCTGTTGAGGTGCATGAGTTCCTTGACCAGCTCCACTGCTTCACTGACCACTGATTCAAACATTGGTGTCCTGTGGCCAAATTCCAGGATAGAGAGACCCGTGTCATTGAAGTTCAGGACAGCGCGACTGGCTTCTTCAAATACTTCCTTGGGAAGGATACTCGGTCCTGCATTGAAATTGTGTATCATGGTACTGTTTGCTTGGAAAAATGGGATGGCAGGCAGCGTGGCAAAGATACTTAATTTAACGAAGAGCGCAGCTGAGACAGATCAGGTTGTCCCGCATCTGCCCATGCAGTGAACCAAAAGGATGCCACGCCATAAATGGCATTTCTCATGCGCCGCTCAACCATGCCATTGAGTTTCCTGTGGTAAATCCGCGCATACTGTTCCGCATATAAACGCAGCACTGTTCCATTCCTTTGTTCATAGGCAAACCTGAAATCAGATGGATACTGTTTGCTGATGCGCTTTTCCAAAGACAATACCGTGTCTGCAGCGGCTGCACTTTCATAAACACGGTCCCAGATATAATGCAAGGGATTGTTCAAATAGCCTGCATGACCAATGATGAGGTCGTACTGCTTTTCTGCAAAAAGTTCCGGCAGCCGGCTTTCCCAAAATCCATGTATGCCAACCTGATCCGATTTTTGGCCATTGTGGTTGCTGCTCGCATGCAGGGGAACATGGGCATCTGCAATATAATGTCCAAGATCAGCGGAAACCTTCAAAATTGCATCTGCATCGCATTCCCTGAAAGCTTTTTTGAGCCTGGCTTGCATGATGATGATCCACCAGGGAGCAATCCCATGGGCATTCAGGGTATCTTCAGAATACTTGCTGACGGCATCGTCCCATTTTCTTGGAATGGAGTCTGAGGGATGAAGCAGGTAATGGTCCATGTCAATATAATGCCGAGGAGCCTCCGCCGCAATGGCATATCGCCGCTTATCCGGATCTACCGCATGGTCTGCCAAATAACGGATGTTTTTTTTATAGAAGGAAATCATTTCCGGAGGAAGCAGGAATACAGCATGGTAGTTGATATGGCGATGGCCAAAAAAACCCCAACTGCCCGATTTCAGTGGTATCAAAAACAGCATGCACAGCAAATGCACAAAAATTGACCTTTTCCTTGACCTTGCCATTGTGTTGACAAATAGGCACTTGTCGTTTCTCGACACAATCCCAATGGAACTACATTTTCCTCCCATCATGTTTCCCTTCATGCTCGCTTACATCAGTCACTCCGCCAGAAACAATGAATTTCATGGCATCAGCAGAACTGACAGCATCGACATTTTTAATCCTGTCTTGCTTTACCAGGTAAGTGATGCCAGAAAATGCATAGGAATGTGGAACATATACTGCGACATGTTCTTTCAAACCAAATTCAGCAACATCGGTTTGCGTAATGAACCCTAGTCTCCATACATCTGGTGATTCGATGGATACCAAAACCGGTTTGTTGAATTTTTTCTTGTTTCCGGCAAAAGCCTCCAAAAAATCCTTTACGGTGGTATAAATGATTTTAACCCCAGGTGTTTTTTCCAATACGGCATCGAACAACTCCACCAACTTGGAAACAATGAAAGAGGAAGAGATGTAGCCAACCAGAAGAACAATAACAACCACCACCAAAAATCCCAGCCCAGGTATTTTCTCAGGATAACCCTGGGGATTCAGTTTGACGAGGTCGGGAACCAAAACATGCAGGAGGTTGGGAAGAATATCGTCAATCAGGTTGAACAAGGAAACCACTGCCCAAACCGTTATGACAATTGGCGCCAAAATGACCATCCCTTGAAAGAAAAAATACAAAAGTCTGCCGGGCCTAAATGATTTCATGAAACCTGTTTGAAGCAAATATACACCCTAAAAAGAGGCAAAATCGGGTAAAAAACACTGATTTTAGGGTAAAAACCACAGAAAAAGACCAATTCATCCCTATAAATTACCGTTTAACATTATTTAAAATAATTTCAACAGAAACTTTTTTTACAATAATAGTTTCCATAGTTTTGCGGCGACAAATCAAACATGGAGCCCAAAAACAGGATCATACAGCAGGCCAGAGACCTTTTTGTTAGGCTTGGCATCCGCTCAGTTTCGATGGATGACATTGCCGGACAGGTGGGCATGTCCAAAAAGACACTGTACCAACATTTTGCAGACAAGGATGAGCTTGTGGAAAAGGTGGTGGAATTAGAAATTGGCCGCATGCAAACCGAGTGCAACCTGTGTTCTTCCAGCGCCGAAAACGCAGTGGAAGAGATCTTCAAGACCATGGAAATGATGATGCAACATTTAAGGGACATGAACCCGATGGTGCTGTTTGATCTTCATAAATTTCACATCCATGCTTTTGGAAAATTCATGGAACACAAGAACAAATTTTTACTGGACATCATCTCGAACAACCTGAGAAGGGGCATGGAGGAGGGTTTTTTCCGCCAAGACATCAGGGTAGACATCCTTGCAAAATTCAGGCTTGAGTCGATGATGCTCGCCTTCAACATGGATGCATTTCCCCCTGCAAAATACAATGTGGCAGAAGTGACGTTGGCCATGATTGAAAATTTCCTTTACGGGCTGGCTACAGAATCGGGTTACAAACGCATCGAACAATACAAGTCAAAAAAGAACAACATACATGTACAATAAAAAAAGAAATATGATACGATGGGGCTTCATGATTTTTACCTTGGTTGTACTGACCACCGGTGCAGTTCAATCACAACAGAAATACCGGCTAACGGTCAACCAGGCGGCTGAGCTTGCATTGAAGAACGTTACAGAAATCAAGAACCTGCAGATTGACAGAGAACTGCAGTTGGCAAAAAACAAGGAATACGTTGCACAGACAAGGCCGCAAATCAATGGCAGCATCCAATCACAACATTTCTTCAACATCCCGGTAACGCTTTTACCAGACTTTGTATCACCATCGGTCTACAAGGTGCTCACAGACAATGGTGTCCGGAATGGCGCAGGAACTCCCATCAGCAAACCCAACAATCCCGCACAATATTTTCCGGCCCAGTTTGGGGTACCTTGGCAGTCAAACGCAGGACTTCAGTTTCAACAGTTGTTGTTTCAGTCAGACCTGTTCATTGCCCTCAAGGCAAGAAAGAAAGCCATTGACCTCACGGATGTCAACATCAGGGTCATGGAGGATTCCATCAAAAGCAATGTAGCCAGGTCCTATTACAGCGTGCTGATTGCAGAAAAAAGAAAAGTGTACCTGGATGAGAGCATCAAACGGCTCGACAAGCTCAGGAGTGATCAGGAAAAACTGTACAAGAATGGTTTTGCGGAACACCTTGATATTGATAAAACCCAGGTAACCCTGAACAACCTGAGCACCACATCAGCACAGATTGGAAACCTGATTGAGGTTGGATATGCCTCACTGAAGTTTGCATTGGCCATCAACCAGACAGACACCCTTGAGTTGAGCGACTCCCTTTCAGTAGGACTCGTGAAGAAAGACCTGCTTGAATTGTCCAATTTCAATTATGCCGATAGAAAAGAAATACAACTGCTGAATGTAGTGAAAGACCTTCAGGGATTAGACCTCAAGCGGAACAAGCTTGCCTATATCCCCACCGTTTCCACCTTTTTCAGCTACAGCAGAAATGCCCTTGGCCAATCATTCAACCTGTTCAATTTTTCAGACAAATGGTACAAAACATCCCTCTGGGGAATCAACATGAGTGTACCCATTTTTGATGGAGGACAAAAGGCACAACGCATCAAACAGGCAAACCTGAACCTGCAGAAAACCAACAATACCATCGCCAACCTGCAGCGTGCAATTGACCTTCAACTGAAAGCCTCCTCCATCCTTTTCAAAAATGCATTGTCTGCATTGGAAATGCAAGACAAAAATGTATTGTTGGCCGAGAAAGTATTCAATACCACAAGGAAAAAATATGAACAGGGTTTGGGGTCAAGTTTTGAATTGCTGCAAACGGAAACGGAACTGGAAAACGCACAATCCAACTATTTTCAATCCCTGTATGACGCAGTGAATGCGAAAATATCCTACACAAGGGCCTTGGGAAAACTATAACAACACAAAGAATAAATACCAGAATATGAAAAAGTTTATCATGATCTGCATGCTGTTTTCAATTGCAGCCTGCTCAGGGAACAAGGAAGAAAACAAGGACCTTTCGGCGAAAAAAGCTGAACTGGAAAAACTGATGAAAGAGCGTGATGCAATTGCAGCAAAAATCGGCACCCTCGAATCGGAAATCCAAAAAATGTCAGGTGCCACTGCAGAAGAAAAAATGAAACTTGTGGAGGTGACCGAACTGGTTACCAAGGATTTCGCACACTACATTGACCTTCAGGGAAAAATCACAACAGAAAACCTCTACTATGTGACACCTCGCGGGATGGGTGGACAAGTGAAGGCGATCTATGTAAAGCAAGGTGATAACGTAAAAACAGGGCAGCTGCTGATGAAATTGGAAGACGGCATTATCCAACAAAACATCAAACAGGTTGAAAGCCAACTCTCCTTTGCAAAAAACATTTTTACACGCCAGGAAAACCTATGGAAAGAAGGCATCGGCACTGAGGTGCAATTCCTTTCTGCCAAAAACAATGTGGAAGGTTTGGAAAAACAACTCTCCCTTGTCAAAGAACAACTTTCAACAACGGCCGTCATCGCGCAGGTTTCCGGTGTAGTCGAGACGGTCAGCATCAGGGTGGGTGAAACCTTTGTGGGATCACCGATGGCGGGCATCACCATTGTCAATCCCAGTGCGCTGAAAGCAGTGGTGGAAGTTCCAGAGAATTATGTTGTCAAGGTAAGGAAAGGCATGCCCGTTGTAATCTCAGTTCCGGATTTGGATGCCTCATTCAACTCCACCATCAGCCTGATCAGTGAAACCATCAATGCCACTTCCAGAAGCTTCATCGCAGAAAGCAAAATGCCGAGTACAACCAACATCAAACCCAACCAGGTTGCTGTTGTAAAAATCCTGGACCATGCTGCAAAGAATGCCATCGTGGTGCCAGTTGAAACCGTTCAAACGGATGAAAAAGGAAAATATGTATTTGTACTTGTCCAAGAAAATGGCAAAAATGTTGCCAAGAAAAAACTGGTCACCATCGGTGAGTTTTATGACGAGCTGATTGAAGTCAACTCCGGGCTGTCCAAGGGCGATAAGCTGATCACCAAAGGGTTCCAGGGCCTCTATGATGGCCAGCTGATTTCTACCGCAACAAACTGATATACATTTCGCTACGCAGCATAAACAATTCGCATGGACAACTCGCAAAAAAATAATCCCATCACCAACCTGCTCAAGAATGCAAAAACATTCAAGCCGACCGATTGGGCCATCAACAACAAGACAGCAGTCTACCTGATTACTCTGATCATTTCCCTATGGGGAATTGGGCTCTTCTTTTCTTTTCCAAAAGAACAGTTTCCCGATGTGGTCATTCCCAACATTTATGTACAAACGGTATATGTGGGTAACTCACCCAAGGAAATTGAAAGCCTCGTCACCAGGCCCATTGAAAAACAACTCAAGGGCATTACAGGCGTAAAAATCAACAAAATCACTTCCAACTCACTGCAAGATTTCTCAGCCATCATTGTTGAGTTCAGCACCGCTGTGAAAACGGATGTAGCCCTTCAGAAGATGAGGGACGCGGTAGACAAGGCGAAAAAAGATTTGCCAACAGACCTTACCCAGGAACCAGTTGTCCAGGAAATCAGTCTTTCTGAATTGCCCATCATGGCCGTCAATGTAAGCGGTGACTATGATGGTATCAAGCTGGCGGAATTTGCAGAACAACTCAAAGACAAGATTGAGGAACTCTCTGAAATCAGCAGGGTTGATGTGGTAGGAGCCCCGGAAAGGGAAATACAGATCAATGTGGACCGCTACAAAATGGAAGCTGCCAAGGTTGGATTCACAGATGTAGAGCAGGCAATCCAACGCGAAAACAACGATATTTCGGGAGGACTGCTTGCTGTAGGAGAACAGAAGCGTACACTGCGTGTCAATGGACAATTCAGGTCATCCCTTGACCTTAACAACGTGATTGTAAAAAACGTGTATGGAGCACCGCTCTACTTGCGGGACTTTGCCAACATCACTGATACCGTAAAGGAACGTGAGAGTTATGCCAGGCTCAACGGAAAAAATGTTGTTACCCTGAGCATCATCAAGCGGTCTGGAGAAAATCTCATCAACGCTTCCGAAAAAATCAATGGTATTGTAAAGGAACTGAAAGCCAATGAGTTTCCAAAAGACCTCAACATCAACATCACAGGAGACCTTAGCATCAAGGCCTCCGCAGCCTTCGACGAGCTGGTGAATTCCATTGTGATTGGATTCATCCTGGTGATGATCATTCTCATGTTCTTCATGGGTGTGACCAACTCTTTCTTTGTGGCACTTTCCGTACCGCTCAGCATGTTCCTGGCCTTCATCCTTCTGCCCAGTGCAGAGTTCATCGTGGGATCAAATGTAACATTGAACTTCATTGTTCTGTTTGCATTGCTCTTTGGCCTTGGCATTGTAGTGGATGATGCAATTGTAGTGATAGAAAACACGCACAGGATATTTTCACAGGGTAAAGGGAAAATCAGTGCCAAGGATGCCGCCAGGTTTGCAGCAGGTGAAGTATTTGTGCCTGTTCTTGCTGGTACACTGACAACGTTGGCTCCATTTATTCCGTTGCTTTTCTGGCCTGGCATCATTGGAAAATTCATGATCTACCTCCCCACGATGCTGATCTTCACGCTGACAGCTTCCTTGATCGTGGCATACATCATGAACCCCGTATTCGCGGTCGACTTCATGACGCATGAAGACCATGAAAAGAAAAAGAAATCAACCATATTCAAAAATCCCCTGTTCCTAATTTTCATCATTGTCGGATTGCTTTTTGACCTTGTTGGATATGGAAACGATGAATCCTCCTACCGTTTCATCGGTAACCTGCTGATTTTCTTCGGTGCGCTCATGGTGCTGAACACATATGTGCTTACCGATGCCATCAAGGGCTTCCAGGAAAAATGGCTTCCTGCCATGATGAACAAGTACGAAAAGCTGTTGCAATGGACAACAAAGGGATGGAGACCCGTTAAAATGTTGATCGGAACTTTCGCACTGCTGATCTTCTCCTTTGTATTTTTTGGGATGAGAAATGTTCCTGTTGTGCTTTTCCCTCAGGGAGATCCCAATACCATCTATGTGTACCTCAAGCTGCCTGCAGGCACAGAAGTGGCATATACAGATTCGGTAACCCAGCTGCTGGAATCCAGGATCAACAAGGTTTTGGGCATGACCTCAGGAAAGGAAAATCCATTGGTAGAAAGCGTCATTGCAAATGTGGCTGTTGGCGCAAGCGACCCGAACAGTGGCGACAGAAGCACGAGACCTGAACTGGGTCGTATCCAGGTGAACTTTGTTCCCTTCGAAGAAAGGCATGGTGCAGGTACAAAACAATACCTTGATTCCATCCGACTGGTGGTCAAAAATATCCCATCCGCAGAAATCAGTGTTACACAGGAAAGCAATGGCCCACCAACACAATCACCCATCAACATTGAGGTTTCAGGTGATAATTTTGAAGACCTTACCAGCACTGCCATCAACCTCAGGAATTACCTGAGCGACAAGAACATACCCGGAGTGGAGGAGTTGAAAATCGATGTAGACTTTTCTAATCCCGAGATCGGAATATCCATCGACAGGGAGAGGGCGCTGATGCAGGGCATTTCCACAGGTCAGATTGGTATGGAAATCAGAACAGCACTGTTCGGAAAAGAAATCTCAAAGTTGAAGATTGGTGAAGAGGAATACAACATCATCATCCGCAACAATGCCTCACAAAGAAAATCATTGTCTGAGCTTTTGAACATGCGCATCACCTACCGCGATTTTACCAATGGCCAAATCAAACAGGTGCCCATCAGTTCCGTAGTCAAGACTGATCTCAGCAATACCTACGGCAGCATCAAAAGAAAAGACCAAAAGCGTGTGATCACCCTCTTTTCAAATGTATTGACTTCACAGGGGTATACACCACAGGCGGTAAACGCTGAAATACTGAAACACATCAATGCTTTCAAGTCGAAAGCAGAAGGGGTTTCAATTAAACAGACAGGTGAAGGTGAACAACTTGCAGAGACAGCAAACTTCCTGAGAACAGCGATGTTTACTGCCATTGGACTCATCCTCCTGATCCTGATTTTACAATTCAATTCTTACAGCAGAACCATGATCGTATTGTCTGAAATCTTTTTCAGCTTGATCGGTGTATTGCTGGGTTATGCAATTACGCAATCCACGTTTGCAGTGGTTACCACAGGAATTGGCATTGTCGGCTTATCGGGCATCGTTGTAAAGAATGGTATTCTGGTGATTGAATTTGCTGATGAACTGCGGGCAAGGGGCATGAAAACAAGGGAAGCTGTGATTGAAGCGGGCAAAACCCGTATCGTGCCTGTGTTGCTGACTGCACTGGCAGCCATCCTTGCATTGATTCCATTGGCCGTTGGTTTCAACATCAATTTCGTCACCCTTTTCACTGACCTGAATCCGCATATTTTCTTTGGTGGAGACAATGCCGTTTTCTGGAAACCCTTGTCGCTCACCATCATCTGGGGATTGATCTTTGCCTTCTTCATGACCTTGCTGATTGTACCCGCCATGTACCTTATTGCAGAGCGTTTGAAAAGGCCCATGACCAGGTTCTTCAAGGGAAGGTGGATCTCAATCGTGGGATTGCTCGGGCCCTTGTTTTTTGTGCTCACTGGAATTGTTTACCTGGTACGGAGGATCCAGGGCAAGCCAGTATGGAATGGCAAGTTGAAAAATAAATGATCCCCCTGGGCGCAGGATGATGAATAAAATATTGCGTTGCACCATGCAACCAATTGTAAACATCAATCGTCTGGCACCTGTTGAAAATATTTAAATCAATCAAATGGAACAATACAATACAAGATCCAACCACGAAATCGACTACAGGATTGTTGGCGAAGAAATGCAATATGTGGAAGTTGAACTTGACCCCAACGAGACCGCCATCGCTGAAGCAGGCAGTTTCATGATGATGGATGAAGGCGTTCAAATGCAAACCATTTTTGGTGATGGCTCTGGCCAAAACCAAGGAGTCTTGGGAAAACTTTTTTCTGCAGGAAAGCGCCTGCTGACGGGTGAAAGCCTTTTCATGACAGCATTCACCAACATGGCCCAGGGCAAGAAAAGGGTATCTTTTGCATCACCTTATCCTGGCAAGATCATTCCTTTGGACCTGCAACAGCTAGATGGCAGGATCATCTGCCAGAAGGATTCCTTTCTTTGTGCGGCAAAAGGTGTAAATGTGGGCATCGCTTTCCAAAGAAAATTGGGAACCGGTTTGTTTGGTGGCGAGGGATTCATCATGCAGAAATTGGAGGGTGATGGAATGGCCTTTGTGCATGCAGGTGGCCATGTGTTTGAACGCTACCTTACCCCTGGCGAAGTCTTGAAAATTGATACGGGTTGCGTAGTGGCCTTTACGCAAACAGTTGATTATGATATCCAGTTTGTAGGTGGCATCAAGAACAGCATTTTTGGAGGAGAAGGCCTGTTCTTTGCAACCCTACGCGGACCTGGAAAAGTATGGATCCAGACACTTCCTGTCAGCCGCCTTGCCAGCAGAATTCTTTCCTACGGAACAACCAGCAGAAGGGAGGAAGGAAGCATTCTTGGAGGCCTCGGCAACATGCTGGATGGCGATGGATATTGATCAGTGCAATGATACAAAACATGGGTTCAACCTTCCAGGTTGCATCCATTGGATGCTAATGAAAAAGCCGGCTCAAATGAGACCGGCTTTCTTGTTGCAGATTTTAATCGTTTAGTCGCGGCGACCATAGAGGTTGCCCAACAAGCGAAGGATTTCAACGTACAACCAAACCATGGTGACGAGCAGACCAAATGCACAGAACCACTCCATGTGTTTAGGCGCACCCATTGCAGCACCCTGTTCAATCCTGTCAAAGTCCAACAGCAAGCTCAATGCAGCAATGGCAGTAATTGCAATTGAAATGCCAATGCTCAACAGGCTTCCGTTGTGCAAGCCATCGATGTTGACATTGAACATGGAAAGCACCCAGGTAATCAGGTAAAACAGTGCAATTCCACCAATGGCAGCAAACATGACCGACCTGAACTTTTCGGTTACCTTGATGATCCTGAAGGTGTAAAGCAGGTACATTGCGATGGCGGTACCAAAGGTCAGCACCACTGCTTGGGTCACGATGCCTGGGGCAACCTTGCTGAATGCATTGCTGTAGATCGCTGAGATGCCACCCACAACCAAACCCTCCAACAAGGCATAGGCTGGTGCAAGGTACTGGGCCCACTGTTGCTTGAACATGAGAATCAACGCGATTACCAATCCGCCGATTGCCCCGCCCATCAGGTATCCCTGAACGCTGTTGCCCACGCTGGCTTCATTCCACACATAGAATGCAGTTGCCATGACCATGAGAAACAGAAAGCCAAATTTATTGAGGGTGCCACGAAAAGACATGATGCCTGATCCTGGAACAGACATCGATCTGTTGAAAGATTTTTCTGAAAGTGTAGGATTACTTGAATTGAAAAGCGCCATATTGGGTAATTTTGTAGTGTAAATTAATTAATTTCAGTTAAATCAGCCAACAGAGAACCTCCAAATCAGAACTTGGACTCAAACATTTAACATGACACAAAGAAAAGAAGAACTGCTGAGCGATATCGTCATCAAATTTGCAGGAGACAGTGGAGATGGGATGCAGCTGACTGGCAGTCAGTTTACCAACAATACAGCATTGATGGGCATTGACCTTGCAACCTTCCCTGACTTCCCTGCAGAGATTCGCGCCCCGCAAGGTACCATTCCTGGCGTGAGTGGTTACCAGCTGCGCTTTTCAAGTGATGCCATCTATACGCCTGGTGATCTTTGCGATGTGCTGGTGGCCATGAATGCAGCTGCATTGAAAACGAATTTGAAGGCCATTAAAAAAGGGGGAAAGATCATTGCCAATGTGGATGGATTTGACACTAAAAACCTGCGCCTGGCCAACTATCCAGAGGGAGTGAATCCCATTGAGGACGGCTCTTTGGAAGGATTTGAATTGATCAAAATGGATGTCACAAAGATGACCCGTGAGGCATTGAAAGACATCACGCTCGGAACAAAAGAAAAGGACAGGGCAAAAAACATGTTCGTGCTTGGATTCCTTTACTGGATGTACAGCCGTGACATGGACAGCACGCTGAAGTTCCTGAACGAGAAGTTTGGAAAGAAAGATGATATCCTGAATGCAAACCTCAGGGCCTTGCAGGCAGGATACAATTTTGGTGATACAACGGAAACATTCACCACCAGGTACAAGGTTGAAAAGGCCAAGATGAAGCCGGGAACTTACCGCTCCATCATGGGAAACCAAGCAGTTTCATTGGGATTGGTGGCAGCATCACAAAAAAGCGGTTTACCGATATTCCTTGGCACCTATCCCATCACCCCTGCATCTGATATCCTCCACGACCTTAGCAAAATGAAAAGCTTTGGCGTAAAAACCTTTCAAGCAGAGGATGAGATTGCAGGCATTTCAGCAGCCATCGGGGCAAGCTATGGTGGCGCATTGGCGGTTACCACCACATCCGGACCGGGTATTGCACTAAAAGGCGAAGCCATGGGATTGGCGGTGATGCTGGAGGTTCCATTGCTGATCATCGATGTGCAAAGAGGAGGTCCTTCAACCGGACTTCCCACAAAGACAGAGCAGAGTGATCTTTTGCAGGCATATTATGGCAGAAATGGAGAATGTCCTATGCCGGTCATCTCTGCCTCAACCCCCAGTGATTGCTTCGCTGCAGTATACGAAGCTGTAAGGATTGCGTTGGAGCACATGACACCCGTGGTTTTTCTAAGTGACGGATACATCGCCAATGGTGCAGAACCTTGGTTGTTTCCACAAGCAGAAGACCTGCCTTCCATCACCGTTACATTCAAGACATCACTCGATGAGGGAGAGGAAAAGCTTCAGCCCTATAAACGCGATGAGAAACTGGTTAGGCCCTGGGCAGTTCCAGGCACCAAAGGATTGGAACACAGGATCGGCGGATTGGAAAAACAAGACATTACCGGAAATGTAAGCTATGACCCTGATAACCATGAACACATGGTCAAAACAAGACAGGCAAAGGTGGACATGATTGCCAATTACATTCCCGAACAAAAAATTGATAGCGGTGCCGCATCCGGCAAGGTGCTGGTATTGGGATGGGGCAGCACTTATGGTTCCATCAAAAGTGCGGTACAGGAACTGTTGCAGGAAGGACAGGCTGTTTCACATGCACACATCAGGTACATGCGCCCCTTCCCCAAGAATCTTGGAGAGATCATCAAGCAGTTTGATACTGTCATTGTTCCAGAGATCAACAATGGCCAGCTGATCAAGATCCTGCGGGATGTATATCTTGTTGACGCCAAGCCTTACAACAAAATCAAGGGAACACCGATCACCAAGGGTGAGTTGGTGGCGGAGATCAGGAGATATTTGTAAATACGAGGGACGAGGGACAAGGGACAAGGGACGAGGGATGAGGGATGAGGGGTGAGGGGTGAGGGGTAAGGGACGAGGGACAGGGGACTAGGGACGAGATGCCTTGAACCGCTTCAACGCTATACGATGCGCTCCACAATCTTGCCTGTAGCCTTTTCTTTCAGAATTAGTTTTTTGCTGCCATAATGCGTTACCTCTTCTTTAACGAGATAATGATCTGCATCAAACTCAACAAGGGTACCCTGTGGGCTAATTCCTTCAAGGCCACGCCAGTCGTCTAGTTGAACAGGTTCCCAGGCTTTTGATGCTGCACTTTTATATGCGGCATCCAACACTGCATTGACGATGTATCCATCGTAGAAGGTTTCTTTGGGCGATGACCCTTTTTCAAAGGCATTGAACATGTCAAAAAACATATGGTTGTATCCCAGTTCGTTCAACTCATCCCCTACAGGAAACAGCCACCCTGTATTGGTTTCCGCTTTTTCAGCAACATAATCAGCGCCCTTTCCTGTCGTAAACATGTCAAATCCTGTTCTTAGAAATCCATTGATCCAGATGGTTCCTTCCGTGCCCATCACTTCATCACGCAAATCCAATCCACCCCTGAAAGTCCAGCTGACTTCGAACTGCCCAATCGCCCCATTTTCATATTTCACCAATCCAATGGCATGGTCTTCCGCATCAATGGGTTTGACCTGTGTAGCAGCCCAACACATTACTTCAACAGGTCTGATGTCCTTGCCGATATAGCTTCGCGCAATTTCAACACAATGGCAACCGAGGTCCAGCATGCATCCACCGCCTGCCTGTTCCATGTCCCAGAACCAATCACTGTGCGGGCCAGGATGGGCCTCGCGGGATTTGGCCCAAAGTATTTTTCCCAACGCACCACTCTTCACGCTTTCATGGGCCTTTAGGAATTTTGGCGTATAAACAAGGTCCTCCAGATAACCATTGAAAATGCCAGCAGCCTCAACGGCTTCGAGCATGCGCTTGGCTTCAACCGCATTGCGCCCCAGTGGCTTGGTGGAGATTACCGCTTTTTTGTGTTTGATGCAAAGCATCACTGCCGCTTCATGAAGGTTGTTGGGCAATGAAATGCAAACCATGTCAACATTGGGGTGGGCAATTGCCTCCTCCATGTTCGTGGTATAATGTTCGCACTGATAATCTTCTGCAAACTTTTTTGCCTGCTCTTCCCTGCGGGAATACACTGATACAATCTTGTCCCTGCTTCTCAATCCCTGAATGGAGTCAGCATAAAATCTTCCTATGAATCCGGAGCCGAGCATTGCGAGTTTTACCATGGTGGAGGGTTGAAGAGGTTGAGGGTTTAGGGGTTGAGGGGTTGAGAGGATTTCTTGTCCTTGAAAAAGAGCACCAGAAATACAAGGCTGACAGCCGCGATTCCTGCTGGAACAAGCCATACATGCAGCCAGTCTGTAACGCCATCTAATGTATAACGATCCTTTACTTTACCGGAAACGATGGAACCGATGTACATGCCGATACCATAGGTGGCAAGGCTGATGAGTGCCTGTGCCTGGGACTTTATTTTTTCACCCGCTTTCTGGTCGGTATAGATCATCCCGCTCACAAAGAAAAAGTCATAACATACGCCATGCAGAAGAATGGCAGCATACAACATCCACTCGCTTGACATGGGGTCTCCATATCCAAAGAAAACAAAACGCATGATCCATGCGAGCAGCCCTACAATCAATATTTTTTTCACCCCAAATTTTCCGAATGCAAAAGGCAGCAACAACATGAACAAAACCTCAGAGACCTGACCAAAAGACATGATGTTTTCTATCCTGAATGATTTGGGATCTGCAGCTGGAAAAGCCATTTTATATCCATCGGTAAGTGATGGATTCGCCCAGGTATAGTAAAATGAAAGGGGTATGCAAATCAAAACGGAAGAGACGAAAAAAATGAGAAAGGAGCGGTCCTTGAACAATATAAATGCGTCCTTGCCGATGATTTGTCCGAAGGAACTGGGACCGGTTGCACTGGGTGCTGTTTTGGGAAGGAAGAAGGACATGGCTCCGAGCAGAACCGCTGAAAGCATGGCGATTTGGAAAATCATGACATTGTCTCCCACACCGAGAAACCCGATAAGATTGGTCACGGCTATCCAGGCCAGTGTTCCAAAAACCCTGATGGCAGGAAACTCCTTTTCAGGATTGTTCATGGCACGCATGGCGATGGAACTGGTGAGTGCAATGGTTGGCGCAAACGTCAGGCAGTAGGCAAGCATCACCCAATAAAAACTTTCTGCATCAGTGATGGTCGTCAAGACATACAGCAACGCTGCACCTGCAAGGTTCAACACCCCCAATACTTTCTGCGCCTCAAAGAATCTGTCTGCAAGCATTCCAACAAAAAAAGGTGCTGCAATCATGGCAATGGAAAACGCCGCATAGGCACTGCCCACCTGATCTCCAGTGGCATGCAATTGGTCGGTCATGTATTTGCTCATTTGTCCGTACCATGAACCCCAAACAAAGAATTGCATGAACATCATCAGGGACAACTGAATCCTGGTAATTGATTTCATTTGAAAAATTATATTTCCAAGATAAAGATTATTTGGATGCCAGGCAACAACACCATGCCATGGTTCGGTTGGAATTGTTGTAAATTGCATGCAGCATGCAACAATGAAAAGAAAGGAACGCTACGATATGGTCATCAACCATTTTCAGGCCAATATTCCCGAGGCGGAAACAGAATTGCTGTATGACAATCCGTTTCAGTTGTTGGTGGCTGTGATTCTTTCTGCCCAATGTACCGATAAGCGGGTGAACCTGACAACTCCAGCCATTTTTGAAAAATTTCCAGATCCTGAAAGCATGGCTGCTACTGACTTTGACACCCTCTTCCCCATCATAAGAAGCATTTCCTATCCCAACAACAAAACGAAGCACCTGATTGGGATGGCCAACATGTTGATGAAGGATTTCAATGGGGAAGTTCCGATGACGGTGGAAGAACTGATCAAGTTGCCTGGTGTTGGAAGAAAAACCGCCAATGTAATTACCTCTGTCATCGACCAACAACCCAACATGGCAGTAGACACCCACGTGTTCAGGGTTTCAGCCCGGTTGGGATTGACCCGGGGAGCAAAAACACCTTTGGCTGCAGAAAAGCAATTGATCAAAAATATCCCGAAGGAATTGGTGCACAAAGCACACCATTGGCTGATTCTGCATGGCAGGTATACATGCCTCGCAAGAAATCCTAAATGTGCAGAATGTGGGCTGACCTCCATCTGCCTTTTTCATTCCAAGGCCCAAAAGAATTGAAAAGCGAATATTCGAAATCAGGTGCTTAAATTGTCCAGGGCATCCACATTTTCACAACCCTTGCTGAATCCTATTTTTCCCTGACCAAAAAAACATCTTCTCCTTCGCGCTTCATGAGGTATTGTTCGCGGGCAACTTTTTCCATCCAAAGTGGATTGGTCTTGATCAGGTCGATGTCTTTTTTTGTCTGTTCAATCTGATCCTTGTAGTACTGCTTGCTTTGCTTGAGTTCATTCAACTCGCTCCTGTACTGAAGATGCAGAAACAGGTTGTTGTGGTCGAAAAACAACATCCAACCCAGAAAAAAGACTCCGGCGATAACAAATTTGTTTTTGAAAATGCGAAACAGTTTCATTGCTGGTATAAAATTAGTACTTTTTTTCTGCTCCCTAACCTCCCTCCCCTTGTCCATAGCATTCCGTACCTTTACCCCCCAATGGAAAAATCAAATTTTGTAGACCAGATCAGGGTGTTTTGCAAAAGCGGACACGGTGGTGCAGGCAGCAAGCATTTCATGCGGACCAAATTCAATGCCCAGGCAGGGCCTGATGGCGGCGATGGCGGCAGGGGTGGACATATCATCCTCAGGGGCAACAAGCACCTTTGGACACTGCTTCACCTGCGTTACTACAAGAATGTCATCGCGGAAAACGGGCAAGGGGGGAACAAAAACAACATGACAGGCAGGGATGGCCATGATATCATCATCGAAGTACCCTTGGGCACTGTGGCTGTGGACGAGGAAACCGGAGACAAGGATGGGGAAATCCTGGAGGATGGGCAGGAGTTTGTTTGGATCAAGGGAGGCAGGGGTGGACTGGGCAACAAGAATTTTGCCACTGCCACCAACCAGGCTCCTGAATATGCACAACCAGGAGAAGAAGGGTTTGAGGGATGGAAAGTGCTTGAACTGAAGGTATTGGCGGATGTTGGATTGGTGGGATTTCCCAATGCCGGAAAATCAACCTTGCTGTCTTCGATGACTGCAGCAAGGCCGAAAATTGCTGACTATGCATTCACTACCCTCACGCCACAGTTGGGCATGGTCGAATACCGCGATGGAAAATCATTTTGTATTGCAGACCTTCCAGGCATCATTGAAGGCGCTGCTGAAGGGCGTGGTTTGGGTCATCGCTTCCTGAGGCATATTGAGCGAAACCCTGTTTTACTTTTTCTGGTTCCTGCAGACAGCAAGGACCATAAGGCAGAATTGGCCATCCTTCTGAATGAGCTTGAACAATATAATCCTGAATTGCTGGACAAAAAATTCATCATTGCTGTCAGTAAAAATGATATGCTGGATGATGAACTGAGAACAGCCATAGCAAAGGAACTGCCTACCGATATTCCACATGTGTTCGTTTCATCGGTGTCCGGCTCAGGCCTGGTTGAACTCAAAGACATGCTCTGGAAGGAGCTGCAGTAGATGGGTGAGGAAAGAGATAGACAATATCCAAACACCCAAACCGAGATGGTCTCTACCATACGCCAAGGATCCTGGGTTATGCATGTTGTACGGTTATCATCATTTAAGATTTGTCACTACACCAATTCCCAGCTTACGGCTCCATCTTTTTCATCCTTCAGCTGTATGCCCGCTTCCAGCAACTGGTTGCGGATCTTGTCTGATGTGGCATAATCCTTTTTGGCACGTGCATCTTTGCGGATATCTGCAATCAATTGCAATACGGCACCAAGCTTTTGTTCGTCGTGTCTCTTCTCATCTTTGAGTCCAAAAATATCGACCAGAAAAGTATTGAACTTTTCTTTCATCATGATCATGGTCGCAGTGGTAAGGGCATTGCCTTTGATGAGGCCATCCTTGATGGAGTTGATGACAGGAACCAATTCAAACAAACCTGCCAGTACTTTTGCCGTATTGAGGTCGTCGTTCATGTCATCATCCAGAGCATTCAAGATCTCAAAACATTGTTGCTCAAGATCAGGATCACCTGCACTGATGTTGTTTTCTGCAATGACAAACTTGTTCAACTGGGTGAAGGCTTCCCAGATCCTGCGCAAGCCCTTCTCAGCGGCCTGTAGTGCTTCATTGCTGAAATCCAGGGTGCTCCTGTAATGGGTTTGGAGAATGAAAAAACGAACGGTCATGGGAGAATATCCCTGGGTCAATATCTCGTGTGTTCCGCTGAACAGTTCACTGAGCTTGATCACATTGTTATAGCTCTTGCCCATCTTTCTGCCATTGATGGTGATCATGTTGTTGTGCAACCAGAACCTGGCAGGGATTTGATGGTTGCAAACTGCACTCTGTGCAATTTCACATTCATGGTGTGGAAACTGAAGGTCCATCCCCCCACCATGTATATCAAACTTAGCCCCCAAATATTTGTTGCTCATGGCAGAGCATTCGATGTGCCATCCCGGGAAACCCTCTCCCCAAGGGCTTTGCCAGCGCATGATGTGTTCGGGTGCGGCATGTTTCCACAATGCAAAATCAGATTTGTTTCTTTTTTCATCCTGAGACTCCAGCTCCCTTGTTGTTTCAAGCTGATCGTCCAAAATCCTTCCACTCAATATGCCGTATTGCATCCCTTTTGCACTAAAATCCCTATGGTATTTTTCAACATCAAAATATACGGATCCGTTTGCCTCATAGGCATAACCATCCGCGATGATCCGCTGAATCATGACAATCTGTTCAACAATATGACCAGTTGCTGTGGGCTCAATCGTCGGCTCGATGTTGTTGAACTCCCGCATGGCCCAATGAAACAGGTTGGTATATTTCTGGACCAGCTCCATGGGCTCGAGCTTTTCAAGAATGGCCTTCTTCGAGATTTTGTCTTCACTCTCCCTCCCCTCCTCTTCAAAATGCCCAGCATCTGTGATGTTGCGCACATACCTCACCTGGTATCCAAGGTGCCTCAGGTACCTGTAAACGATATCAAAGGTGATGAATGGCCGTGCATGCCCCAAGTGGCTCTCACCACTCACCGTTGGACCACAAACATACATCCCAACTCTTCCTGGGGTGATTGAACTGAAAACTTCCTTTTGCCTGCTGAGGGAATTGTAAAATTGCAGTGAAGACATATTTGATGTTGTGTTGACAAAGATAAAGATTGAAAGGCAGATCACTGTCTCAGGTGCTGATATCCCTATTTTTTTCTGATGTCTGAGACCAGAAACGAATGGTCCGATAATTTTTTACCTCCCTGGGTAAACTGTACTGTCTCAAATGCTTCGGGATGAAAAATATAGTCAATCCTGAGGGTTGGGAGCATTTGAAGCATAAGAGAAGATGAACTGGTAAATGTTGCCCCCAATCCTGCCCCCTTTTCCAAAAAGGCATCTTTTCTTGCTCCCTTGATGACGGAATAGGTATAGGAACCAGGAACGTCATTTAAATCACCCATGACCACTGCCGGATAAGGTGATGCATCGATTTTGTCGACCAAGTAATCCGATTGGACACCATGCCAGTAAAAAGTATTCCTCATTTTCTTGATCAGTTGTTTGGACAGGATGACACTGCTGTCGTTTTCTGCCTTTACATCATCAATAACCCTGTATTCCTTTGCTCCAAATCCAAAGGACTGCAAGTGCAATGAGTAAATCCGAACAGTATCACTACCGGCAACAACATCGGCATAGGTGGTATTTTCAGCATTGGCATCTGGCGACGAGGGAAAAGAAATCATGCCCCCGTCCACAATGGGTATCTTGGAGAAGATGGCAATCCCACTGTACTGGTGTGTATCGAAGATGTCCTCTCCGGAAAACTGATGGTACTTGTAGCCCAGCGCTTCCTTCAGATACCGCATAGGATCTTTTTTCCCCTTACCGGGCATGGCCAAAAACTCTTGAAAACAGACAAGATCCGGCTGGTACTTTTTTACCTGCTCAAGAATTTGGTTAATATGTCTTTCCTCATTGGGCCTGAACTTGCTTTCATCAAAGGGAACAAAGTGCCGCAGGTTCCAGCTCATGAACCTGATGGATCCTGATGGTTTCTCCAATGAAAATGAGGGTGTCGTTTTAAAGGAGACATGGTACTTGACCGTATAAAAACCTGCGAGCAAAACAAGCAATGGAACAGGCGACCACCTGGGCCGAACAAACAACCAAAACAAAAAAAACAGCAACAGCAGAGCAAAAAGGTATGGGAAGAACAATCCCAGGAATCCTGTAAACCACCAATCCTTGGGATGCATAAAGGGTGCAAGGCTGCAAACCAGGTACAAAGCAGCAACAATGATGTTGAGTAACATCATTGTTGCTACCGAGATTGACGTAAGGAATCTGCCCATGGTTTAATTTATAGGTCTTTCTTGCTTGCCTCGTTCAACACTTTTTTCTCATCGGCTGTCAACTGGTCATACCCTTTTTGGTTGATCTTGTCCAGGATGCTGTCTATTCTTTGTTGGGTAATGTTGGGCTTTTTCACGAAAGGTGTTTTGCTGCCTTGGGTGTAAAAGGAAGTCTGCCTTGTTGAAATTCCTTTTTTCTTTGCTGGCGTAAACCAAGAACTGATCCTGTAAAAAAAATCATTCAGCCATTCCCCAGGGTCATTGCCTTTTTTCACCATTTGGATATAGAAGAATCCTGTCAATCCACCGGCTGCTACCGGCAACAGCAAGACTGGATTGGAAAAGGCTGCAGAAAGGTTCAACAACAGGTATACCAGGGATATGATCCACAGGGGAATTCCTCCTCCAATCATGGGAAAGAATTTATACTGTGGAGAAATGGTTGTGGCAGCCGCCGCCAAACCAAGTATCCCTGATATGGTGCCACTGAAAAACATGGAAGATGTTGCACCGGGATAGAAAACATTGGCAGACACCAAAAATGCAAACCCTGCAAGGGTTGCGCTGTAGAGATAAATGGGAATGATTTTCCCATTACCAACCAAATCTTGCACCAGGTGTCCAAACGTCCACAACCAAATCAGGTTGCTGATGACCATGATCAGCTTCACTTCCGTGAACTGCATGGTAATCAGGGTCCAGGGTCGGGTGATGAATTTCGCCGGATCACCTGGCATCACAAACCAATGATACATGTTGCGGTAAAACTGCTCCTCCGGAATTCTTGAGAAAACATAAATGCTCTTCAAAAAATTCATCAGAATGAAAAACGTAATCTGAAGTACTATCAGCATCACCAGGGGGTTTGCTGTATTCAACAGATTTGAACGGCCTGATCCCGTATTGTCCCTGTATCCCATGCCGTTTGGTTTATTGGTCAATAAAAATGTCTTCTGTTTTTCCTGTTCCAGATCATTACAATAATGATACCCACCACAGCGCCTCCAATGTGTGCGAAATGTGCAATGCCTGTAGACTCACTTGAAATACCGCCCAGCACATCCAAAACACCCAGTCCCAGCAAGGCCCATTTGGCCTTGATGGGGAAAGGAATCGGAAGGATGAGCATCTGGCTGTTGGGAAAGGTATAAGCAAAAGCTGCAAAGATTCCCATTACGGCGCCAGACGCGCCCAATGTAGGAACATTTGTCAACATAAAAAGTTCTTCCATGCCCATTTTTCCTGCTTCAAACATGGCAGTATATTGTGCAATATCATAGGTCAGGGCAAAGGCCTGCGCAAGTCCAGCACCAAGACCGCACACCATGTAAAACGCCAGAAACCTGACCGGACCCCAAAGATTTTCCAGTGTAGATCCAAACATCCACAGGGCAAACATATTGAAGAGAATATGAAAAAAGGAGTCAGAGGAATGCAGGAACATATAGGTGATGTACTGCCAGAAATGATAATGTACAGACGTAAAATGGTGCAGGGCGAAGAGATCTTCGATGGACAACAAATCCTTGCCTATCGTGATCTGTGCCAGCCAAACCAACGCATTGATGATGATGAGGTTTTTGATCACTACGGGAAGCACCTGAAACCTGCCAGGTCTGATTTCTGATTCCATTCGTTGGTATATTTTACAAATTTAACAAACCTGGGGCAATCTTACCTCAGCTTCAATTGTACGACATTTTCAATGTGGTGTGTATGCGGAAACATATCTACAGGCCTGATGGCTGTCACCGCATATTTCTCCGCCAACAACTGCAAATCACGGGCTTGTGTGGCAGGATTACAACTCACATAAACCACCAGAGGAGCCTCCATGGCCAGGATCTGTTGAACCAGTTTCTCATGCATGCCCGCCCTTGGAGGATCGGTGATAATTACATCAGGCCTGCCATGGGTTGAAAAAAATGCATCATTGCAGATGTCAGCCACATCACCTGCATAAAAAAGGGTATTGTTGATGCCATTCATTTTGGCATTTTCGTGTGCATCATCAATGGCTTCACTGATCACTTCCACACCAATGACCTTTGCTGCGCTATCGCTTACAAATATTCCAATGCTTCCTGTTCCACAATAAAGGTCATAGACAGTTTCAGTTCCTTTCAGTTCTGCAAATGATTTGGTGATTCCATATAGTGCTTCGGCCTGGGTAGAGTTGGTTTGAAAGAATGATTTTGGCCCGACTTTGAATTTCAATCCACCCAACTGTTCAATGGCATATGCATTGCCATGGTACAATACGGGATGTTGGTCGCCCAAGCTGTCGTTGAACTTTCTGTTCACCGTGTAATAAAGGGATGTCACTTCAGGAAATGCATTTTTTATGTACTCCATCATGTCAATCCTGGCATTTTCATCGTCTTCCCCAAAGACCAGGTTCAACATCAGGTCACCGGTCGTACACAACCTGATCATCAGGTTCCTGAGCATCCCCGAATGGTTGCGGATATCATAAAAGCTGTATCCCTGCTGTAGTGCATATGTCCTGATGCCATTGCGGATCGCATTGCTGGGTTCGGCTTGTAAAAAACATTCATCAATGTCAATCACCTTGTCGAATGATCCGGGCACATGAAAACCCAATGCAGGAATGGATGGCAATCCCCTTGGACCATCTTCAGGCATTTCCAATGCACCAATCTCTTCTTCTGTAAAATATTTTTTGGAACTGAAGGTAAACTCAAGCTTGTTCCGGTAATGCTGTGTTGCTTTGGCCCCCGCAATGGGCTGCATGTCTGGTATGGTTATTTTACCAATCCGCTTCATTTGCTGCTCAACTTCCTGAAACTTGTATTCCAGTTGTTTTTCATAAGGCAACATCTGCCACTTGCAGCCACCACAGACCCCAAAATGCTGGCAAAAGGGTGCGGTCCTTTCCGGTGAATATGAGTGAACCCTTGTCGCCTTCCCCTCAGCCCAATCCTTCTTGTTCTTGATGAGCCGAACGTCCACCAGGTCGCCAGGAACAGCTCCTTCGATGAAAATCACCTTGCCATTCAGTTTAGCAATGGATTTACCGCCGGCAGCATAACCAATGACTTGCAAATTTTCCAATACCAATTTCTTCTTTCTCATGTTCCGGCTTGTGTTGCAAATCTACAATTTAAAATCCCTTATTCCCCTTGGAGCCAACCTTATCCTTTTAACATTGTATTTCCGGCATATTGAATAATTTTACCGAAACTTTCACTGATGCGCATTTTATTTTCTTTGTTCATATGCCTTTCTCTCAGCCCATGGGCAAAAGCCCAAAAAGCCTACGAAATCAAAGCGAACATCAAGCCCTTCAACAAGGGATATCTTTTTCTTGCCTACCATTTTGGCAGCAAACAATACCTGATTGACTCCGCAAAGATTGATGCCAACGGACAGGCCATCTTTACCGGGCCCAAAAAGCTGCAGGGTGGTGTCTACATGATTGTTTTCCCGGAAAAAAATGGATGGATTGAGTGCATGTTGGACAAACAACAGCAATTCAGCGTTTTTGCAGATACTGCCAACATCGTAAAAGGACTTCGCTTTGAAGGCTCTACTGACAACACCATTTTTGCGGACTACCAGAAAAAATCATTCGACATTGGCACCGCGGTTGCCGCAGTCAGGGCAAAGGCAGGTGGGGCAGCAGAAGATCCGGCCACAAAAGCAGCGCAGGCTGAAATAAAAGCCTTGAGCCTTGAGATGCAAGAATACCGTGATGCGTTGCAGAAAAAAAATCCCCAACACCTGCTGAGTTCGATTTTCAACCTCCTGAAAGATCCTGAAGTTCCTCCTGCAGCACAACATCCAGGCGGAAAATACGACAGCGTTTTTGCCTATAACCATTACAAGGACCATTATTGGGATGGCATCGGCCTTGCAGACGACAGGCTGGTGAGAACACCTGTATTGCAAGGACGCTTCGACAGGTATTTTGATGAGGTGCTTCCCCAGGCAGCAGACTCTTTGGCCGGGTATGCTGACAAAATGCTTGCAGCAGCAAAACCCAGTGAAGAAATGTTCAAATACGTTTTGTCAAGCCTGACCGACAAATATGTTAATCCAAAGTTCATGGGACAGGATGCCGTTTTTGTGCATCTATTTGAAAAATATTATCTGACCGGGCAGGCAGACAGTTGGATGAATGAAAAATATAAAAAGTTCATCTTCGACAGGGGATACTCGCTCATGTCAAATGTCATTGGCAAAAAAGCAGCTGATTTGCCCATGGTGGATACCCTTGGAAAAAACTTTTCCCTTTCCTCCTTCCAGTCACCATTTACCGTTATCTGCTTCTGGGACCCTACCTGCGGACATTGCAAGGAAGAAATTCCAAAGGTGGATTCTATCTTTCAGGCCAAATGGAGAAAAGAAGGTGTGAAACTGATTGGGGTCATGACAGATGGGGGGAAAGACAACTGGCTCAGCTATATCAGGGAACACAAGCTGAACGGTTGGATCCATATTTACCAGACCGAGGAAACGAAAGACAAAATTTACAAGGCAGGACAGCCCGGTTACAGGCAGTTGTATGATGTGTACCAGACACCCATGATGTATCTCCTCGACAAGAACAAGAACATCGTTGCCAAAAAACTTACCTACCTACAACTGGATGACTTTATGAACTTCAAGAAAAATACTGCGAAGACCCCGTAATTGCTCCTGAGAAAACGAATTAAAAAATCTTGCTTACTGCGTTGTAGATGACCTGTGGCTTTCCAAGGGTATAGTAATGCAATACCGGAACACCTGCCTTTTTAAGCTCCTTTGACTGGTCCACCAACCACTCTTCGCCCACTTTTTCAGCAGCCTCATCGGTCGTGGTGCTGTTCATGGCATTGATGAGGTCATGAGGAAGTTCAAGGTTGAAGATCCTTGGAATGGCAGTTAGCTGCTTTTTGTTGGTCAAGGGCTTTAACCCGGGTATGATGGGAACAAGAATACCGGCTGCCCTGCATTTGGCCACAAAATCAAAATATTTGGAATTGTCAAAAAACATCTGGGTCACAATGTATTCTGCTCCTGCATCCACCTTTTCTTTCAGGTATACAAGGTCTGCCTCCAGGCTCGTGGCTTCAATATGTTTTTCAGGATAGCCTGCAACACCCAGACAAAAGTTTGTCTTGAATCCGTCCAGGATTTCCTCATCAAGATAAAAGCCATTGTTGAGCCTTTCCGCCTGCCTCAACAAATCGATCGCATAGCGGTTTCCCTTGGGGTCAGGCACTGTCCCGACTTCGCCCTTTGGCGTATCCCCACGCAGAATCAATACATTGTCAATGCCCAAAAAATTCAGGTCGATGAGTGCATCTTCCGTTTCCCTCTTTGTGAACCCACCGCAGATCAGGTGCGGCACAGCATCTACCTGGTAATGGTTCATGATGGCTGCGCAAATACCCACTGTTCCAGGACGTTTTCTGATCTCTATGCGTTCAGTTGTGCCATCAGGCTGCTGCCTGGAAACATGCTCGCTCCTATGATAGGTTACATTGATGAATGAAGGCTTGAACTCCATCAATGGGTCCAGGTGCTGAAACAATGAATGGATATTTTTCCCCTTCAAGGGTGGCAGAACTTCATATGACAGGATGGTTCCCTTGGACTGGTTGATGTAATCGATCACTTTCATATTTGCGTGTAGCTTGGTTTGAAAGGCAAAAGTACAGATATATGCTGATGAAATTTGATACATTTGTAGCCTACATGAACCTGACCATCCATACCAAGCACCTGATCAAGCGCTACGGCAACAGGACCGTTGTGAACGAAGTTTCCGTTGAAGTAAGGCAGGGCGAAATCGTTGGACTGCTTGGCCCGAATGGTGCTGGAAAAACAACTTCATTCTACATGGTGGTTGGACTCATCAAACCCGATGAGGGAGAAGTTTACCTCGATGACATGAACATCACCAAAATGCCCATGTACAAGCGGGCACAAATGGGCATTGGATACCTTCCCCAAGAGGCTTCCATCTTTCGCAAACTCAGTGTGGAGGACAATATTGCCGCTGTACTGGAAATGACCAAACTGGGAAAGAAGGCACAAAAAGCAAAACTTGAGGAGCTGTTGTCGGAATTCAGGCTCACGCATGTAAGGAAAAACAATGGAGACTCACTTAGTGGCGGAGAAAGAAGGCGCACAGAAATAGCAAGGGCATTGGCTGTAGACCCCAAATTCATCCTCTTGGATGAGCCTTTTGCAGGTGTGGATCCCATCGCAGTAGAAGACATACAGACCATAGTTGCCCGCCTCAAATTCAAGAACATTGGCATACTCATCACAGACCACAATGTCAATGAAACCCTTTCCATCTGTGACAGGGCCTATTTGTTGATTGAAGGAAAGATCTTCAAACATGGAACAGCCGAAGAACTTGCGGAAGATCAACAAGTGAGAAGACTTTACCTTGGCAGGAATTTCGAACTCAAAAGAAAGGATTATCTTCATGAGGAAGCCCGTCAAGAGTCCCTTTACGGCGATCGTTGACCACCATAACCCCATCCATGAAACTGTTAAGTCCCGCCATATCATCCTTGGCAAGGTTGCGTTCCTGGCGCATTGAGGCATGGATTCAACACCCCATATCTGCCCAGCGGGAAGTATTGCAAGACCTGGTAACGGCGGCACAATTCACAGCAATAGGCAGGCAGTATGAATTCTCCAAGTTGTTCACCACCAAGGCTTTCAAGCAGGCAGTTCCGATTCAAGAATACAACGACATCAAACCTTATGTGGAAAGGATTATGGCAGGCGAGCAAAACCTGCTGTGGAATACGCCAATCAACTGGTTTGCCAAAAGCAGTGGAACCACTTCAGACAAGAGCAAATACATCCCTGTAAGCCAGGAAAGCCTGGAAGACGGCCATTTCAAGGCTGCAAAAGATGTTCTTTCGCTTTACTATATGCACAACCCTGAATCAGACCTGCTCACAGGAAAGGGGCTGATGATTGGTGGCAGCCATACCATCAGCAACCTGCACGAGGAAGCTCATTTCGGTGACCTCAGTGCCGTGCTCATGCAGAACACCCCTTTCTATGGCAACTGGGTCAGGACACCAGAACTGCGTATTGCATTGATGGACGAGTGGGAAAGCAAAATTCAGATGCTGGCGGAAACAACCATGCACGAAAACGTGACCTCGGTTTCCGGCGTGCCCACATGGACAATCGTATTGTTCCAACGCATTTTGGAATTGACCGGCAAAAAAAACATGAAAGAAGTATGGCCTTCTTTGGAACTCTATTTTCATGGCGGGGTTTCTTTCCTGCCTTACAAGGAACAATTTAAAAAACTGATTGGCGATGATATCCAATACCTGGAAATGTACAACGCCAGTGAGGGCTTCTTTGCCGCTCAAGACATCCCCGGAACTGAGGGTATGCTGCTGTTCCTGGACCATGGTATCTTTTACGAGTTTATGCCCATAGATGAATATGGAAAGGCTGATCCAAAAACAATTGGATTGAAAGATGTTGAAATTGGACAACATTATGCCCCTGTCATCAGCACCAATGGAGGACTTTGGCGTTATCTTATTGGTGATACTGTTGAATTCACAAGCCTTTACCCCTTCAGGATCAAAGTCAGCGGACGCCTGAAACTTTTCATCAATGCATTTGGAGAGGAACTGATCATCGACAATGCGGAGAGGGCCATTGCAGTAGCCTGTCATTTGACGAATTCCGTCATCACGGACTATACGGCAGGCCCAGTCTATTTCAGCGAAGACGGAAATGGGGCTCATGAGTGGCTGATTGAATTTGAAAAAGCGCCGGAAGACCTCAACCGGTTTACAACAGTGCTCGACGAAGAACTCAAAAAACTGAACAGCGACTACGAAGCCAAAAGATACAAGAACATTGCACTCAGGCCTCCCCTTGTCAAATCCCTTCCTCACGGGCATTTCAACAAATGGCTGAAACAAAAAAACAAGCTTGGCGGACAGCATAAAGTTCCACGACTCAGCAATGACAGGAGCATCATTGAGGAGTTGTTGGGGATGAGGGATGAGGGGAAAGGGACGAGGGACGAGGGACAGGGGACGAGGGATGAGGGGAAAGGGACAAGGGACAGGGGACAGGGACGAGGGGATTGAAGAATTATCAATGCTTCAGAATTCTTGCAGTTTTTCAATAATTTTGCCATCTCAAACAACAACATGAAACTTCTCGAAAATAAAATAGCCATCGTTACAGGTGCAGCACGTGGAATTGGTGAAGCAATCGCCATAAAACTTGCTGAACATGGTGCACACATAGCGTTCACCTATGTAAGCGAGGGCAGTGCTGATAAAGCAGCAGCCTTGGTGACCAAGCTCGAAGGACTGGGCGTCAAAGCAAAAGCCTGGAGAAGCAATGCGGGCAATTTCGCAGAATCAGAGGCATTCGTGAATGATGTCGTCAAGGAATTTGGGACGGTCGATATTTGTGTGAACAATGCAGGAATTTCCAAAGACAATCTCCTCCTCAGGATGACTCCTGAGCAATGGGACGAAGTGATGGAAATCAACCTGAAGAGTGTTTTCAACATGACCAAACAGGTCATCAGGCCGATGATGAAGGCAAGGAAAGGGTCTATCATCAACATGAGCTCCATCATAGGTGTCCGCGGAAACGCAGGCCAGTCAAGCTATGCAGCCAGCAAGGCCGGTATCATTGGTTTTACCAAATCCATGGCACATGAACTGGGCAGCAGAAACGTTCGTGTGAATGCCATTGCACCCGGATTCGTGGAAACCGACATGACACATTACCTGCAGGAAGGCGACGCTGCAAATGCATTTCTTGCTAAGATTCCTCTGGGAAGATTTGGTTCGGCAGAAGAAATTGGCAATACCACCCTGTTTCTTGCATCAGACATGAGCAGTTACATCACAGGACAAGTGCTCAGTGCCTGTGGGGGCCTCAACATATAAAGATATTTAGCTATTAGTATTATTATTTTTTATAAATAACGGGGGAAATCTCGCTTTGTTTGGCCGTCATCTTGTAGTTTTACTACTTGTGATGAGGCATATATTTGCATACCTGCTGTTGACGATTATCGCGATTCAATTGCTCCCGCTAAAGGAAGTGAGTTCACTTATTTATGGAAATCAAATGGTGGAGGAGATTTGCAATTCCTCATCAGACACAGACGGGAAAAGCCCGGAAGGTAGCGAAGAGATTAAAAAATCTGACTTGTTTTATCACGGCATTCAGCCCAGTTTTGCTATTGCGTCCATAACATTGGGTACCAATAACACACACACCCAGGATTATGCATCTCGTCTGGCAGATGATATCCCTACCCCTCCCCCTCTTTTCTGTTCTTGAACTTCGATTCATTTTTTGAGAGAACAGAAAATATTGCAATGAAAAAATATAAGAAGAATTTACAGGCAGATTTTCCTGCCGCTATCGTTGTTTTTTTAGTCGCCCTCCCCCTTTGCCTGGGCATTGCCCTGGGCTCAAAAGCACCCCTTTTCTCAGGCATCATTGCTGGCATTGTTGGGGGCATTGTCATCGGTTTATTGAGCGGGTCATCTCTGAGTGTGAGTGGACCGGCCGCTGGTCTGATTTCAATTGTGGCCTCAGCCATTTTACAATTGCCAAGTTTTGAAACCTTTCTGCTTGCTGTTGTTTTGGCCGGCTTTTTACAATTGATATTGGGCTATTTAAAAGCTGGAATTCTGGGCGATTTTGTTCCCAATTCAGTGATCAAAGGAATGCTTGCGGCGATAGGCATTATCCTCATTTTAAAGCAGATTCCACATCTCATCGGCTATGACGCAGATTTTGAAGGTGATGAAACCTTTATACAACCGGACAATCAGAATACATTTTCAGAATTGCTCAATTCAATCAATTTTGAGAGCTGGGGACCGATGATCATTGGTGTTTTATCTTTACTGATCCTCGTTTTGTTTGATAGCAAGAGCTTCAAATCAAACAAGGTATTAAAGCAGGTTCCGGGAGCCCTTGTAGCTGTAATCGTCGGCATTCTTTTGAATCTTTTTTTCAATACGCTACACAGCACACTGGTAATCAGCCCAGAGCATATGGTCAACCTACCCATTGCCAGGAATACGGATGAATTTCTCAACTTTTTCAGTTTCCCTGATATCAAGCAGATCACCAATCCATTGGTATGGAAAACTGCTTTAACCATAGCCATTGTAGCCAGTCTTGAAACATTACTCAGCCTGGAAGCCATTGACAAGATGGATCCATTCAAGAGGGTCTCTCCGACCAATACAGAACTCAAAGCACAAGGGGTAGGAAACATGATTTCAGGATTGCTGGGTGGGCTACCATTGACCTCAGTCATTGTGAGAAGTTCTGCAAACATCAATGCCGGAGCAACATCAAAAACGTCTGCTGTCCTTCATGGTGTGCTTTTGTTGGTTGCCATTCTGTTTATACCACAAACCTTGAACCTGATTCCATTGTCAGCACTTGCTGCAATTTTGATTTATACAGGGTATAAGCTGGCAAAGATTTCCCTTTTCAAAGAATTTTTTGGAAAAGGCTGGAATCAATTCATCCCTTTCGTTGCAACCATCATAGCGATTCTTTTCTCAGACCTGCTTGTTGGCATCCTTTTGGGCATCATTGTCTCTCTCCTTTCGATGGTTTACAGCAATTTCAGGTCAAACATCAGTGTTGTCATTGATAACAACAACTACCTGTTCAGGCTAAAAAAAGATGTTTCATTCCTGAATAAACCAAGCCTCAAAATGAAGTTGGAGCATTTGCCTGAGAACGCTTATGTACTCATCGATGCTACCCAGGCTGACTTCATTGACAATGATGTCATTGACGTGATCAACGAATTCAAGCAACATGCAGGACTGAAAAACATTGAAGTGGAAATAAAGAAAAACAACAAAAAAATGCATCAACTTCTATAAATAAATAACATACCATCATGAAACCATACGAAAAATTATTACTCGAGAATAAAGCATGGGCTGCTGATCGGATCTCAGATGATCCTGCATTTTTTGAACGTTTGAAAAATATCCAGACACCCGAATATTTGTGGATAGGATGCAGCGACAGCAGGGTTCCGGCAAATGAAATTACCGGAACACAACCCGGTGAAATATTTGTGCACCGCAATATTGCCAACATGGTTGTTCATACAGATCTGAATATGTTGTCAGTACTTCAATATGCTGTTGAAGTATTGAAGATAAAACACATCATAGTATGTGGACACTATGGTTGTGGGGGTGTGAAAGCTGCCATGACACAAACATCCTTGGGGATCATCAATAAATGGTTAAGAAACATCAAAGATGTATACCGCATACACAAAGATGAAGTGGATGCCATTGATGATGAAAATAAAAAAACAAATAAGCTGGTTGAACTCAATGTACAAGAACAGGTCATGAATCTTGCCAAAACCTCCATCATTCAAAAAGCATGGAAAGAAAACAATGCACCGCACTTGCACGGATGGGTATACGGGCTGGACAATGGATTGATCAATCCCATTTATGAAATGCCCGCAGGCACCCCGATTGATCCCATCTATGAATTTGACAACCTTTAAACTTCTTTAGGCCCTTGCATCAATCTCAGCGCAGAGGGCATTGAAGATATCATCAATGGAACCCAGGCCGTTCAGGCCAACCACTTTGTCAAACTGACTGTAGTGGTCTGCAACTGCCAGGGTTTCATTTTTATATACGTTCAATCTTTTTTTCTGGACTTCGGGATCTGCATCATCTGTTCTGCCAGAAGTTTTGGAGCGGCCAATCATTCGCGCAATCAATTCCTCCTCGGGAACTTCCAAAGCCAATACAACATTGATGGCAGTTCCGTGGCCAGTAAGCAAGGCATCCAATGCTTCAGCCTGTGGTTTGGTGCGTGGAAATCCATCAAACAAGAACCCATAAACACCCGGGTTCGCTGTTATGGCAGCACCCACCATGCCAATGACTACCGCATCCGGTACAAGCTTACCGGCATCCATGAATGATTTTGCTTCCAGGCCCAGTTGGGTCTGGTTGGCAATTTCGGACCGGAGAATATCCCCGGTTGACAAATGCTTGAAGCCATATTTTGCGATAAGCTTTTCAGATTGTGTGCCTTTTCCGCTACCGGGAGGTCCAAACAGGATCAAATTGAACATCTGTGCCAGTTTTAATGTTTTAGTTCAGTTCCGGTAAGCATTCATTAACAAAACCGGATGCCAAATATAGTTAGATTTATGGTGAATTAAGCGCAGAAACAAGATCATGGCGCAACGCCTTGAACAATGAACGAATGGACGAAAGCATAAAAAAAAGACAATGAAAACAATAACCTTCTTCCTCATTGCAACAGCACTGGTTCAGTTCAGCTGCAGCAATGCCCAGGAAAAAAACAAAAAAACAGCAACAAAAATGAGCGACACAACAAGCAATCCTGCCTTTTCCAGGAGCAATGAAGAAAAGGTTGAGCTGACGGAAGAGCAATGGAAAAAGGTATTGACACCTGAGCAGTATTATATTGCCAGGCAAAAAGGAACAGAAAGACCCTGGACCAGCAAGTTTGAAAAGTTTGATGAAAAGGGAACCTACTTCTGTGCCGCCTGTGGCAATACTTTGTTCCAAAGCAATACAAAATTCGACAGTGGATGCGGATGGCCAAGCTTCTTTGAACCCGTTTCAAAGAAAAGTATCATTTACACCCCAGACAATACCCATGGGATGAAAAGAACGGAAGTACAGTGCGGCAAATGCAAGGCACATCTTGGTCATGTATTTGACGATGGCCCACCTCCTACTGGGTTGCGCTACTGCATCAATGGGGTGATTCTGGGGTTTGAGAAGAAGGGATGAGGGATGAGGGATGAGGGATGAGGGATGAGGGATGAGGGATGAGGGGTAAGGGATGAGGGACAGGGGACGAGGGACAGGGGATGAGGGATGTGGGTAATTTTTTTCTGCAAAAAAAGTTTACAGGTCAAATAATAAATCTTGACACAGGGCAATTCATATAAAGTACAAAGGGGCCAAGCAATGCTTGAGCCCCTTTTAATGTTTTGAGATGCGGGTAAGTTAGCCCTCTGGAATCAATAACATTGGAGATGTTAAAAATGGCTGCCCCCCTCGTCCCTTGTCCCCTGTCCCTCGTCCCTTGTCCCTCGTCCCTCGTCCCTGGCTGTTCCCCTCATCCCTTTCCCCTGGCAATTTATTTCGCCTGATCCATTTCCGCCAAAACAGTAATCTCAACGTCCTTGCCTACTGCGAGTCCGCCGGTTTCCAAAGCTGGTGCATATTTCAAACCATACACAAGGCGGTCGATGGTGGCCTTGGCCTTGAAGCCTGCTTTCACACCACGTCCTGTATTGACCTGACCACCATAGGTAACATCAAATGTCACCGTTTTGGTTACATCCCTGAGGGTAAGGTCTCCGGTGAGTGCGTACTTGTTACCGCCCAATGGTTTCATGGATTTGCTGACAAATGTCATTTTTGGAAACTTTTCTGCATTGAAGAAGTCATCGCTTTTCAAGTGACCATCCCTTCTCTCGTTGTCAGTGTTCACTGAAGCAACATCAACAGCAAAATTCACTTTCGCATCAGAAAGATCAGCTTTAGCAGCAACCAGACTGCCATCGAATACCCTGAAGGAACCTTCCACTTCAGAAACCACCATGTGGGATACTGCAAACTTAACGTTGGAATGCACCTTGTCCACCTTCCATGTGGTTTGGGCAACTGCGCCGGAGGCAATAATGAGCATGAGAACTGCAAGTGTAAGGCATTGTTTTTTCATTGTCTTCATTTTTTGATGTTTAAACACTAAATTAATTCGTTTCACCAATATGGCAAAATCATTTCTTTAAGTTAGACAGATTTCCGGGGATTTTGTTCAATGAAAAGAAATTTCCAGACAAGCTTATTAATCCATAATTTTCAAAAAAATTGAGCGATATGGCGTTTATCAAAAGGTTTTCACTGTTTTTGCTTATCTCAACCGCAACATTCAGTACCACATTTGCACAAAAGATATCACTGGACCAGTTCAAATCTTGGAAACCAAGAAACATCGGCCCTGCTGGAATGAGCGGCCGCATCACCTCCATTGATGCCGTAGTGGCAGATCCGAACATCATCTACCTTGGTGCTGCATCGGGTGGGGTATGGAAGACCACCAATGCGGGTGCCAGCTGGGAAGCAGTGTTCGAAGAGCAACCCATCCTCAACATCGGCTCTATCGCCATACAGCAATCCAACCCTTCTGTGGTTTGGGTGGGCACCGGTGAAGGCAATCCAAGAAACTCCGTCAGTTTGGGAGAAGGCATGTACAAGACGATTGATGGCGGCAAATCCTGGAAAAGGATGGGGATTGAAAAAACCAGGAACATACACCGCATTATTGTAGACCCAAGCAATCCGAATACTGTTTACGCTGGTGCCATCGGCAACCCTTATGCAGAGCATCCTGAAAGGGGTGTTTTCAAAACCACTGATGGTGGTGAAACCTGGAACAAGATTCTTTTCACCAATGATACTTCCGGCGTCGCGGACATGATCATGGATCCCTCCAACCCCAACAAATTGTTTGTTGCCATGTGGCAGCACCGCAGGACCCCATGGAGCCTCAGCAGTGGCGGACCTGGCAGTGGCCTTTACATGACCTTCGATGGTGGAAAAACTTGGAAGCAACTGGGAGAGAAGGAGGGATTGCCTGCAGGCAACCTCGGCAGAATAGGACTGACCATTTCCCGCAGCAATCCCAACCGCGTGTATGCATTGGTGGAAGCCACAAAAAATGGATTGTACAAATCTGATGATGGTGGTCTGACCTGGTCGCTCATGAACAGCAACCCTGAATTTGTTTCGACCAGGCCGTTCTACTTTCAGGAAATTGCGTGCGATCCCCAAAATGAAAACAGGGTTTGGCTGATCTATCAAATGATCTCCAAAAGTGATGATGCAGGTAAAAATTTTGAAGTGGTCATCCCCTACAATGGCATCCATCCGGACCATCATGCATTTTGGAGATCATTTGA
>Ga0222712_10000535_pt1 | contig 49445 bp, 48 predicted proteins | sample C33_657DmetaG_FD_165043 | JGI IMG/M metagenome (GOLD analysis project Ga0222712, IMG submission 165043) | Estuarine water microbial communities from San Francisco Bay, California, United States - C33_657D | ecosystem: Environmental > Aquatic > Marine > Unclassified | place: USA: California... | reverse complement strand
TTCTTTTTTTATTCTTATATTTATATGTAAATATAATTGGAATAATATGTCTTTAAACTTAAAATGGCCAGGTAGTGGTTCAGCAATTGTAGAATTTTCAGGCTCAACAACATCATCATTAGGATTAACTCCTTTTGGAATATATGATTTAGATACCGATTTCTATGTAGATGCGCCAAAAACGGCTGTGTGGTGTGCAAAACGATTGGGATACCCTATTGTAGATGTTGAAATGATTGATGAGCAATTTTATGCTTGTTTTGAAGAATCGGTATCTGAATATTCTGCACAAGTAAACCAATTTAACCTTAGAAACAATTTGGATATCTTAAAAGGTACTCCAAAAACAGCTAGAAATAATTATTCACAAACTTTAGTTGATGGTTCGTTTTTACCTACAACAGTTCGTATGTCCCAACAATATGGTACAATGGCTGGAGTTGGTGGTAATACATCCATTAAAAAAGCATACATTGAATTGACTCCGGGTCAACAAAAATATGATTTGATGAGTGCATCCATTGATATCGAAAGTTCATCATCATTTGTCGATATATTTAGTGGCTCATCTACAATAGATGTAATGAAAGTTTATTATGAAGCAACTCCTGCTATTCAAAGATTTTTTGACCCGTATTCGGTTGGTGGGCAAGGTACATTAAATTTAATGGATGAGATGGGGTTTGGGTCATATTCACCAGCAGCACAATTCTTATTAATGCCATTATATGAAGATGTATTAAGAATTCAAGCTATCGAATTAAATGACCACATCCGTAAATCACATCATACATTTAATATAGTTGATAATAAAATTGAAGTATTTCCATTACCAAGAGCTGGATTTGGTCCTACAAGATTGTATTTTGATTATATGAGTAGAGATGAATTTGAGCACGATTCTCAAATAATCCAAGCAGATTCACTTTCCGATTATTCCGATATTCCATATAACTTTATTCAATATTCCAATATAAACGATGTTGGTAAACAGTGGATTAGAAAATATACATTAGCTCTTTCAAAAGAACTATTGGGCGCTATTAGAGAAAAATACAACTCAATTCCTATTCCAGATGGCGAAGTATCATTGGATGGTGCGGCATTGAGAGCAGAAGCGCAAGTTGAAAAAGATACATTGATTACTCAATTAAGAGAAAATTTAGAAGAATTGAGTAGAAAAAATGTTATGGAAAATAAAACGCATGAATCAAATCATCAGCAAGAAATGTTGAGAAAAGTACCTTTAAAATTATATGTAGGATAACATGCCAAAATTTATTTCAAATAGAGATGTAACTTTTTTCAAAGGAATAGCTAGAGAATTAGTAGATGAAGTTATACAAAATACAATTGTTTTATTTAAAATAAATTTAAATGAAACTAAAGTAAATATATACGGAGAATCTTCTAATAAGACTTGGTATCCCGGTGTAGAGGTATATGCTTTAATAGCAAAAGATGCAGAAACTGCACGTTATGAAGGATTCGGAGCCGATACAGACCAAAATGTAACGTTTAAATTGGATAGGTGGATGTTAGAAGAGAAAGGAATATATCCTGAAATTGGTGATATAATTAGTTGGAACGAAGGGTATTTCGAAATAGATAATACAAATGAAATACAATTGGTGGGCGGACAATCATATAACAACTTCAGCGTAGTTTGTAGTACATTTATGGTATCTAAATCTAATCTTAATATAGAAGAAAGAATTAAATAATTATGGCAATAAATCCATTAAAGCAGGGGCCAAATAGAGCAAATGAAATAAAATCTACAAAGGGTGATGTTAAAAAAAGCGTTACACTCTTTGATATAGATTATGCGATGATGACATATTTGGAAGATGTTGTATTACCGCCATTGGAAGATGGTAATGGTAAGGCTATAAAAATACCTGTAATATATGGTAATTCTGAAAGATGGAAAGGTTCTAGAAGAGATGGTGTTTATAGAGATACGCATGGTAAAGTACAATTACCATTGATGATGCTTAGAAGAACATCTATTGCAAAAGATGATACAATGCCAATGTTAAATAGACACGTATCGTATCCATCGGTGACAAAATATTCAAAAGATAATAGATACGATAGATTTACAGCTTTAGGTGGTATCGTTAAACCAAAGTTAGAAATCTATAATATAACGATGCCCGAATATGTAGAATTGAATTATGAATGCATGTGTTGGACATCGTTTACAGAACAATTAAATGTTGTAATTGAGGCATTAAATTATACATCACAATATTGGGGAGATAAAGATAAATTTAAATTCAGAACACAAATTTCAGATTATAATGTAATAAATGAAGTTGGTGAGGGAGCTGAAAGAATTAATAGAGTAGAATTTACTTTAGTAGTTAAGGCTTATTTATTGCCCGAAAAATTCGATGGTGAATCGACTACTAAAAAATCATTATCTACAAAAAGAGTTGTTATGTCAACTGAAGTTGATATTACAAGTGGTAATGGTAGATTGGAAGGTTTATTAACAACGCCATCGCCTTATTATGATAATAAAGATTTAATTGATTTTCTTTCTTTAAATAATAGTAAAATTGGTAATCCAATTGCAAATAATACTATAACGTTTAGTGGTATAAAACTTATAAAGGCACCTACACAATTAGAATCAGTAGTTAGTGCTGGCATTACGGCGGCTGGAAATTCATATGATGTAAAAGTTTATATAAACGGAGCAAGATATTATCAAACTTCACATTTCACAGTTGGTATCACATTAAACTCTTTAACTATTAATTTTATTGAAGCTAATTTAGGATTTGTAGTAGATTCGGGTGATGAAATCATTATAACAGGTAAATTCATTGATATCGTATAATGAAACGAACTTTATTAGATATAACTCAAAAATTATTTAGAAAAAAATTATCAACTACATTGGCCCCAATCAATTTAGATGATAATACTTATTATATTTTTCAAGCAACGGGGTATAGATTTGTTTCTGTATTACGTGAAATTGAATTAAGAAAATCTCAAGATAGAATATTAGTTACAATAAATACTCAAAGTATATCTCCGAGAGATTATGTAGTAGAGGAATCTTCAAACGGGTTATTGTTTAAATTTATTAAAAATAAATTTGAATTCGAATTAGATTCGGATGATTATATTGAAATACATGGAGATATAGAAAAATATGCTTAAACAATTTTCATCAAACACTAAAAAATTAAATAGGATTATACCAAAAATAAATCCAAATAACTTAGTGTCTACTGATTTGACGGGGAGTTTATTAAACATTGAAATACCTACAAACACAAAATTTGATTCGAATACTAAATTAAATCCAAATCCTACAAAATTAATAAATAATAAAAATAAAGTATCAGATTTTCATAATGAAATTTTACAATTTAGTGCACGAAAACTTTCTAGAAATGTAGATGAATTTGATAATGTAAATAATACATTAACTATTCGTAATGTTCATACCGATTATGGAACTGAAGGTGCATCGGTTGATAATTTTGAAATTTTAGTATTTGGATTGCATATTCCCGGCGATTATACAATTAGGGATATTGGAAATGATGTAGTTATAAAATTAAATGATGAATACATTGATTTCGATAATGTAACTATACATGATATTTATGTTATAGGTAAATTGATAGAAATACCAATCGCTTCGGAAGATGGATATAATTTAACAACTGAAGATGGTTTAGATATAATAATATAATAAATGGCAAACGTAAGAAAAAGGATATCAGAGTTAACAGCATTAAGTTCGGCATCATTGGATACCACAATAGTTGGTGTCGATAATGGAACTACTTACAAAATAGAATTGGATGTTCTTGCAGATGCGGTAACTAATAGAGTAAATACATTAGATAGAGATAGATTAGGATTTTTGGAATCCGTAACATCTTCGTTTGAAACCAAAGGTAGAAACGTTGTATCGGGTTCATCTCAATTGACATCATCATATGATAGTAGATATGTGATTAGTGGAAGTATTACTCAAACAACTTGGGATAATATTGTAAACAAACCAAATGGTATAGTTTCTCAATCTACGGATTTAAGTTCTTTAAATCAATTTACATCTTCACAATCTACACTAAATACTGCTTTTACAAATGGTATAACGGGTAGATTAACAACATCATCTTTTAATGATTATGTTGCATCGCAATCTACATCATCATTAGTTGATAGATTAAACGTAATTGAAAATGTAAGCGGAAGTTGGATTACTGAAAATGAAACGGCTTCATTTTTAAGAAATTTAAACGGAGCAATCAGTTCATCATCTCAATTAACATCATCATACGATATAAGATATACATTGAGTGGTAGTGTTCAACCATTACCTTCAAATTTATTAAGCTCATCTGCACAAATAACTGCATTTGGATTTATAAGTTCATCTGCATCAACGGATATATCTTCATTAAATTCATTTACCGCATCACAATCTATATTAAACACTGCATTTACAAATGGAATAAATGCAAGATTACAAACATCTTCATTTAATGAATTCTCCACATCAGTAGATAGTAGATTGGATACATTGGAATCATCTATCATAACAGGAAGTGCAAATTATACACAGGTATTAGGAAATAGAAGAACAGGTATCACAACAACCGGTGTATCAATCATAAGTGGAAGTATTACTACAACTGGTAATCCTATCCAAATTATGGTGACAGGAGATGCAAATCCAATAGTAGATGGATGGACTAGATTACAAATTTTTAGAGGTGAAACTGGAATAGGAAATATTATTCAAGTTGAAAATAGTTCAAATCAAAATGTTCCATATTGTTTAAATGTAATAGATACGCCATCAGCAGGAACTTACACATATAGTATGAGAACTGTTAGTGGGCATGCCGGAACTTTTGATTTTGGTGAAACAACGGGTCCTCTTTTAACGGCAGTAGAATTAAACACTAATACAAACTTACCATCTACAAACAATACATTTACCGGAACAAATAGATTTAATGGACAAGTAACATTAGGTGGTGTTGGTGGTGATGAAGGTGGTGAACTACGATTGGTAACGGCACAAACTAATACTACTCTAACTGGAAGCTATGTTACGGCTGACATTTACCAAAACAGATTAAGATTTTATGAAGGTGGTGGTGATTTCAGAGGTGTGTATATTGATTTAAGTAAAACCCCAGCCGGAAATGCAGGTGAATTATTATGGAAAACAAGTGGAATGGTAGGGGCAGGAACTTTTGTAACACTTGATAATCTAAAATGTGCAGTTACCACGAGTGATAATAGAGGGTTAAGTATAGGTGCAGTCACAACAACATTTGAAGCAGATGTAAGTGGATACTATACTAGGCCTGGTGCCGTAGGTGGTAGTACGGGAAATAACCAAACATACACAACAACCGCATCTAATTCTTTATTTAATTGGCACTTCCCTACTCATGGTGATATGGTACAAATTAATTTAAGAGATAAAACAAATAATAGATTTTATAGAATTACAATGATGATAGGTGCTAGCTATATCAGTAATTTTATTTCAATCGAAAGATTATTTTAATGATATTTATTGATAATGGCAAATTTAATTAGATTAAAACAAATAGAAAGTGGTTCGTACTTAAATACGGCGGCGACTATTGGGCAAGATTTTTCTCAATCGGTTATCGATATCATAACAACTGAAGTAACCGCTGTTTTACCAGATGGTGTTATATCATCATCTGTTCAAATTGATTTATTACAAACTACAAATTTTGTTGAATTTAGTTCTTCGATTTCGAATTCGTTTGGAGATGTTTATATGGAATTGGCATCCATAACAGGTTCTATTGAAACGGGATTAAGTGCAAGTGTTGCAACTTCGTTCTCACAAAGTAATGCAATCTTTAATCAATTTAGTTCTTCAATTCATAATGAACTAAGCCAAAGCAATACAATATTTACACAATTTAGTTCATCTATCAATAATCAAATTAGTGCAAGTTCGGCAAATACAATCGATATTTCAGCATCGGTAAATAGTAGATTGATTAATTTAGAATCATTCAGTTCCTCATTAGATAATACATACGCTACTGATACGGAAGTTTATGTATCACAATCGAATATTAATATCGATATGGGAGAATGGTAATATATAAAAATAAAATATCTTAAAGTAATTTTGAATTTATTGAATGGTTACATAAAAAATTAATATTTATAAAGGAATTTAAATCAGAAATAACAAAAACCCAATATGGCACAAATCATTAAACACAGACGTGGTAGTCTGGAATCCCTATCGGCTGTAACATCATCATTACAAAAAGGTGAATTAGTAATAGCATCGGGTTCATCCAATCTATCGGTAACAAACGGAGCATCGATTGTATTTGCAGTTCCAGAAAATGGACAAGTACAAGCGGTAAATAGAGTTTTAGTAGGAGATGCTGCACCTAACACATTTGCAGCGGGTACTTACAATGGAATGATGAAAGGTGTACCTTACTACGCAAGTGGTAGTTCTACCTTATATTTATTAGGCGAAGGTGCGAACGAAATACCAAACTTAGTAGGTAACATTCAACCATTTAGTGCATCGGTTGCAACATCGATTAACGCATTATCATCTTCAATTGGAAGTGGTACTATCGGTCAATCGGTAGCGGCATTAAATACATTCAGCGCATCTGCTAATAGTAGATTTACTGAAATCGGTGTAGTTAGTGGAAGTTTAATTGCTTCAGCATCAGCAGCAAAATCTACAAACGATGCACAAGATAGTAGATTAGATAACTTAGAATCTACATCGGCTAGTGTAAATATTTCAGTAGCGGCTTTAAACGCATACACATCATCTAATACATCAACAAACGCATTAAACGCTTTCACAGCATCAGCAAATACTAAATTTACTGAAATTGGAGTTGTTAGTGGTTCATTGATTAGTTCAGCATCAGCAGCAAAATCAACAAATGATACACAAGATGCTAGATTGGATAGTGTTGAAACATTTAGTGGTTCAGTAAAAACACAATTAACACAAATCGGTGTAGTTAGTGGAAGTTTAATTGCTTCAGCATCAGCAGCAAAATCTACAAACGATGCACAAGATGGTAGATTAACTAGCATCGAATCATTTAGTGGTTCTGCTAATTCTAAATTTACTGAAATTGGAGTTGTTAGTGGTTCATTAATTAGTTCAGCATCAAATGCAGCAACTTCAATTGCTAATTTACAAGCAGTTGGATTAACATACGCAACAACTGGTTCAAATATATTTCAAGGTAATCAAGTTATCACCGGTTCAATGTATATCACACAAGATTTGGTGGTATATGGTTCATCATCTTTATTTAATGTAACCGCATCGGCATTAGATATTGGACAAAACACAATTGTATTAAATACAGCAACACCGGCAGTTAGATTTGGTGGTATTTCGGTAGCAGATAGTGGTAGTAACGAAGGAGCAAGTGGTTCATTATATTGGGATTCATTAAATAACCACTGGTTATACCAACACCCATCAGCAAGTGGTGAAGGATATAATTCAGCAATATTGATATCAGGTCCAAAAAATAGTGGTTCATTAGGAGATGAAGCTACATTGACGCCTGGTAAAATTATGGTTGCAACCGGCGAAGACCATATTGGTGATTCAATCATTACACAAGCAACTGATAATAGTAAAATTTCAGTAGCAGGTGGTATAATCGTAACGGGTTCAGTAAACGCAACTTCATTTGTAGGTTCAATTGCGGCAACAAATGGCGTAGTTAGTGGTTCATCTCAAATTACACTTTCCGATACAACCGGATATGGTGATTTTAGTGGTTCAGTTTCAGCATCGATTGCATCAGTAGTTGCAAATGTAGGAAGTGGTGTTGGAGTTTCGATTTCAAATTTAAATACATTTAGTGGTTCAGCACTTACTAGATTAGGTAATTTAGAAGCAACTGGCTCAGACCACGAAAGTAGAATTAATACAGCAGAAGGCGATATATCTACAATCAATGGTACATTAAGTGATATCGATACTGCACAAAATGCACAAGATGCTAGATTGAGTAGCTTAGAATCATTTAGTGGTTCAATAAAAACTCAAAATACCGCATTAGCAACTGTAACGGGTTCATTAATCTCTTCAGCATCGGCAGCTAAATCAACAAATGATACGCAAGATGGTAGATTGGATAGTATTGAAGCATTTAGTGGTTCAGCAAATTCTAAATTTACTGAAATCGGAGTTGTTAGTGGTTCATTAATCGCATCAGCATCGGCAGCAAAATCAACAAATGATTCGCAAGATGTTTCGATAACAAACTTAAACTCATTCAGTTCTTCAGTATTAACACAATTAACTCAAATTGGAGTTGTTAGTGGTTCATTAATCTCTTCAGCATCAGCAGCAAAATCGACAAACGATACGCAAGATGGTAGATTAGGTGAATTAGAATCTAAATCAGCAAGTGTTGATATTGCAATAGCAGCATTAAACTCTTATACTTCTTCTAATACTTCAACAACCGCATTAAACGCATTTACCGCTTCAGCGGCAACTAAGTTTACTCAAATTGGGGTTGTTAGTGGTTCATTAATCGCTTCGGCATCAAACGCTGAAAGTAGATTAACTACATTAGAAGGTACAGGTGATATACAAGGTTTAGGTACTGGAAATAACGTAACCTTCGCAAAAGTAACAACGACAGGTGATGTAGTAGTAGGTGGTGATTTAGTAGTACAAGGTAACACTGTAACATTAAATACCGCAACATTAGTAGTTGAAGATAAATTAATTACATTAGCAAGTGGTTCAACTTCATCGGCAACCGCAGATGGGGCAGGTATTGAAGTAGCAGGTGCAAATGCAAACTTTGTATATCAACACTCAACAACATCATTTACTTCATCAGTAGCATTAATCGCACCGGCGGTTACCGCTTCCATTAACTTAGGTACATCAGCAGGAAGTTCTAAGAGATTAGCATTTAGAAATACAAATGGTAATTTAGACTTAGTTCCAACAGCAAGTGTAGCAGGTGATTTATTACAATGGGATGGTAACGACTTTGTGATGAGTAATGTGATTGATGGCGGTTCATTCTAAAATATTAACTCCCCCCGTAATTGGGGGGAGATTTTTTAAACTTTTTTAATGAATCAAAAATCACAATAGCAATGGCTCAAAAAATATTACAAAAAAGGTCGATTATAGCAGGAAAAGTTCCTGACACCGGCTCATTGTTAGTTGGTGAATTAGGTATAAACGTTGCCGATGGTAAAGTTTATATACACAAATCAGGTTCAGTACAATCAATAGAAACATTAGTTACTACCAATTCGACCACAACAGGTTCCATCTATCTGACGGGAACAGGTTCGTTTGGAGAAGCAAGTGTTGATTTTGATGCAAATATTGGACAAGATTTATATGTTACACGAGATATCGTTGGTAATGGTGATATAGATATTGCAGGAGCAGTATCCGCATCAGTTGTTTCGGCATCATTATTTATTGGAGATGGTTCCGGAATCACCGGTGTAACCGCTTCAATGAGACCCGATGATTTTGATTTTAATTCAGAACCATTCGCAGGTACAATCGGATATATACAGGGTAGTGGTTCTCTTTACAAAGTAGCAACTACATCTGATGCAGTAGAATTCAGATATAATGATGAAGTTAGAGGTACATTTGATATAACTAACGGATTTAGTGGTTCTCTTTATGGAATCGGCGATGTATTAGCATTTAGTGGTTCGGTGGCAAATAGATTAGCAGCTTTAGAAGCAGGTTCAGATGCCGGAGAATTTTAAATTACAATAATAAAATATTTTTTATATTTATAAAGGTACTATATAGTACCTTTTTTTTTGTTATATAAATTTAAAATTTAGTCCATAAATATGGCACAAAGTATTATACTAAAGCGTTCATCGCTACCTGGAAAAGTTCCCGATACTAATTCATTAAACATTGGTGAAATGGCAATAAATACTTACGATGGTAAGGTATTTATTAAACGCTCGGGCAATTTAGATTCAATAGAAGGAATCGTAGTAACAAACTCAACTACAACGGGTTCTATAACCCTAACTAATACGGGTTCATTTGGTGAATTATTAGTATTACAAGATGCCAATGTACAAAGAGATTTATATGTAACAAATGATATTATAGGTGCTGGAGATATCGATATTACCGGTGATATTACGGGTAGTTCGGCATTATTAAGTGGTAGTTTAATATTAAGTGGTTCTCAAAGAATAACTAACGATTTGACTGTTTTAGGAACAGTTAATGCTAGACAATTTAATATATCGATAATTTCTTCATCGGTATTATTTCAAAGTGGTTCAACTAAATTTGGAGATACAATCGATGATACTCACTTATTTACGGGTTCAGTATCTATAACAGGCTCATTTTTAGTCAATGGAACTGAAGTTGGTGTAGCAGCCGGACCAAATACATTTGATTTCAACTTAGACCCGCAATCGGCTGGAACTGTAAACTTTATAGAAGATAGTACGGGAAATACACAAGCCGTAGCAAATACGGGTTCATTTGATATTTTAATTGGTAATACTAACTACTTATCGGTAAGTACATCGGAAATAAATGTGACAACCGGTAGTATAACTGCAAACTATATGCATTTGGCAAAATACATATCAACCGCAGGAGATTTAGATTTTAATATTTAATCATATTTATAAGAAACATAATAGTATTTAATGGCAGCTATATTTCAATTAAGAAGAGGTGAAACAAACATCAGTATTGCTGATGGAGAATTATATTTACACAAAGGAAGTGGTTCTATCCAATTTGGTAGTGGTTCAAATAACCCAATTACATTATTACCATTAAACGCACCTGCATATGGTGATATTGATTTAAGTGGTAGTATATCAGCATCGGGTGATGTACGAATTGGTGGAAACATTTATTTAGGTAATGCTTCAGTTGATACTATCCAAACATTAGGTCAGTTTACAACAAATTTAGTACCAAGTCCACATAATAGTATAGATGTAGGTACAACTTCTGCATATTGGAGAAATATATACGCTACAAATATATCGGGCGCATTGGCAGCAACAAATGGTGTGGTTTCGGGTTCATCTCAAATAACATTAGAATCGGTTAGTGGATTTTCTACATTTAATACAGCGTTATCAATTGTAACCGGCTCATTGATTTCAACGGCATCGGCTAATACAATTTCAATAGCAAACTTAAATACATTTAGTGGTTCTCAATTGACCCAAAACGAAGCATTAGCTATTATAACGGGTTCATTGATTTTAACGGCATCTGCCAATACTATATCGATATCAAACCTAAATTCATTTAGTAGTTCTCAATTAACTCAAAATGTTAATTTAGCAACTATTACAGGTTCGTTGATATCAACTGCATCGGCTAATACAATATCGATTACTGAATTAAATTCATATTCGGCATCATTAAAAAATGCTATAACAGTTAGTGGTATAGATAGTGTATCAACAACGACTATTAAAGGAGATTTAATAGTTCAAGGAACTACAACTCAAATCAATTCAACGCAAGTTAACATTGGTGAAAATATATTAGAATTAAACTTTGGTGGCTCATCTACCGAAGCTGGAATTTACACAAAAGATGCGACCGGACTTTCAACTACTTCGGGTTCACTATTATGGGATTCCGTAACTGATTATTGGAAAGCTGGTAAAAGAGGATTAGAATCTAAAATTCTTTTAGCCGATGGGGATAGTGTTATATCCTCTTCAGCACAATTGACAGAATTAAATTCGTTTACATCATCTGCAAATATTAGATTAAATAATTTAGAATCTACTTCTGCAAGCGTAAACACATCGATAGTTAATTTAAATTCAACAACCGAAAGTTTAAATACATCGGTTTCAAATATCAATGCAAGTACATCTTCATTAAATTCGTTTAGTGCAAGTGTATTATCATCATTGGTATCGATATATCAAACAACTGCGAGTTTAAATGATTGGTCGGCAAGTGCAAAAATTGAATTAAGTAATTTAGAATTGAAATCAGCATCGGTTGATACTTCAATTTTGAATATTAACACACATACGGCTAGTGTAAATGTTTCGATTACTAATTTAAATAGTGAAACTGCTTCAATGGAAAGTAGATTTACTACATTATCACAAGTAACCGCATCGTTAATAACGGCAACATCTAGTTTATTTTGGACTGGTTCAAATCACGAAGCTAGATTAGATGAATTAGAATATACAACATCAATAAATTTAGGAAGTGGAGCGCAAGTTTCATTTAGTGAAATTAATAAGGCAACTGCATCTTTAAATTCATTTACAGCATCTATTGGTGGTACAAACATATGGACAGCATCTACTGATAGTAGATTAAATAATTTAGAATTAACATCTGCATCTATAAATGCGTGGAGTTCATCTTTAACTACAACATTTGCAACTGATGCGGAAGTTGCCGCTGGATATGAAGCTAAGGGTAGGGGAATATTTAGTGGTTCATCTCAAGTAGATGGTACGCAAATTACAAATAATTCTATTACAATAGCAGGTACTTCAGTATCATTAGGTGGCTCCATCACTGCTGCAAAAATATTAGAAGGTACAAACGTAATTTCATCTTCTACTCAAATAACATCATTATTGCCAGCTGGAGTTGTAAGTGGTTCATCTCAAATCGATTTAACCGCTACTACAAATTATGGAAGTGGTATTTTAACGAGATTGAATGTAGTTGGTGTAATATCGGGTTCATCTCAAATAAGTTTGGGTTCAGCTACCGGAAATATTACATTAGCAACACAAACGACAGGCGATTATGTAGCATCATTAGTACAAGGTACAGGTGTTACTATTACAAATAATAGCGGAGAAAATTCAACTCCAACAATAGCAATTGGACAAGCAGTTGGAACATCAGCTAACGTAGAATTTAGTTCTATTGGAGTTGGTACAACCGCAAGTGGAACGGCTGGTGAGATTAGAGCAACTGGCGATATTACCGCATATTATTCATCGGATATCCGTTTAAAAGAAAATATTGTTCCTATTCCAAACGCTTTGGAAAAAATAAAACAAATTAGTGGTAACACATATGATTGGAAAGAAGGATATGATGAGGTACATTCTCATAAAGGAAACGATGTTGGGGTAATAGCGCAAGAAATTGAAACAATTTTACCACAAATCGTAACAAATAGAGATACAGGCTTCAAAGCGGTTCAATATGAAAAAATTATTCCATTATTAATTGAAGCAATAAAAGAATTATCTGATAAAATTGACAGATTGGAAAATAAATAGATATTTATAAGGAGTTACTGAATAACATAAAAATAATTAACCGTACTAAAAAAAAGGTAAACTAGATGGCACTTAAATTTAGACGTGGGACAACCGCACAACAATCAGGTTCGTTAGCATTCGGAGAACCATATGTAAACACTACATTAGGAACATTAATCATTGGAGGAGCGGATGGTGATATTGTACTATCATCCACCGGAACAGGAAGTACAGGAACATTTGGAGCAATTTCAGGTTCGGGGTTAGATATCACAGGAAACGCAAGAATTGGTGGAGATTTGATACTTGGTGGTGAAATTACAATAGGTGATGCATCGGCAGATACTGTCAATGTTGTCGCAAGTTTAAGTTCATCATTGATACCATCAAATGATAATGCATTTACTATTGGTAGTTCTACAAAAAGATATAGCGAAGTTCACACCAATATTATAACCGCTAGCGTAATTGAAATTGCATCGGGAAGTTGGGCAGAGCTTAGAATAAGAAATACAACTACCGACTTAGCGTATCATGTACAAAATACAGCAGGAGGAAACTTTAGTATTCATAATGAAGCTATTGGTTCATCTGTTTTTCGTATTGATTCTGGTTCAACGTTGAATGATTCGCATGTACATGTATTTGCTAATTTATATGTAACTAAATCATTGTATGCTGGAGAAGAAATAGCAGCAGCAACTGGTTCGTTTGGGATAGTTAGAACAACAAATACAATTAGTGGTTCTATTGTTGGTATTGGGAACGTATCAGCATATTCAGCATCGGTAGATAGTAGATTAATTGGATTATCAGCATATACAAGTTCCAATAATTCGGAAAACACAACTCAAAATACGAGATTAACAGCATTAGAATCATCAGCATCTACGGCATTATCTACAAATAATTCACAAGATGTTAGTGTAACAAGCTTAAACACATTCAGTTCTTCGGCATTAACTAGATTAACTGCATTAGAAGTTGAAACTACTAACTTAGAAGCATTTACATCTTCAATCAACACAACTATTAAGAATAAGTTGAATGTAGATGGGGTAATTTCAGGTTCATCTCAAATTACTTTAAGTTCAACTACTGGATTTACTACATACTCTACATCGGTAGATAGTAGAATTGCAACTGAAAAAGGAAGAGTAGATGCAATCTTATCAGCAGCAGATGCAGATAAAGATACATTTGCAGAAATCGTAACATTAATCAACTCGGTTGATACAACCAATGATACGGTATTTGCTTCATTCTATACCGCAAGTGTTGGTAGATTAAATAATTTAGAATTAACATCGGCAAGTGTAAATACTTCAGTAAGTAATCTAAATTCGTTTACATCTTCTATAAACACTACAATTAAAACGCAATTAGATGTAAATACAGTTGTTAGTGGTTCTTCGCAAGTAATTGGAATATTAAGTTCATTGAACACTTATACGGGTTCAAATGATACAACTAATACAACACAAAATACGAGATTAACGGCATTAGAAGCATCAGCATCTACTGCATTATCTACAAATAATACACAAGATACTTCAGTTAGTAACTTAAATTCATTTACATCTTCAATCAACACAACTATTAAGAATAAGTTGAACGCTGATGGTGTTGTGAGTGGTTCATCTCAAATAACTTTAGGTTCAGCAAGTGGAAATATCGCATTATCTACCCAAACAACGGGTGATTATGTTGCAAGTTTAGTAGCTGGAACGGGTGTAACATTATCAAACAATAGTGGTGAAGGGGCAACTCCAACGATAGCAATTGGACAAGCAGTAGCAACTTCATCTTCACCTACATTCGCAGGTTTAACAATTAACGGAGCAATAACTGCAACGGGTGATATCACAGCATACTATTCTTCAGATAGAAGATATAAGAATAATATCCAAATCATACCAAACGCTTTAGAAAAGGTATCTAAATTGAATGGTGTAACTTGGGAATGGAATGATGATGTTAACGAAGTAACTAAGCAAGCACCAAAGACTGGTTTAATAGCACAAGAAGTGTTAGAAGTATTGCCAGAAGTAGTAAAACAAAAAGAAGATGGATTCTTAGGTTTAGATTACGCTAAAATGATTGGATTATTAGTTGAAGCAATTAAAGAACAACAATCACAAATAGAAGAATTAAAATCAAAATTAGGTTATAACTAATGTACGATGTTTATTACACCACCGCTGGAGGACCTTGGTTCAACAGCGGTGCTGATATATGGGTAACCGAATGGATAAAAGAAGTGGCACCTAACTTAGAAGTTAAGCCACTTCTTCTATTCCATAGACATAAGCCCGAAAACTACGAAAAATTCCCAATCAACATAGACCATATTTGGGAAACATCGGAAGATGAAATCATAAAAATATTAGAAGGTGCAAGAAGGATACACATATTGCATGGTCATTATACTCCAACCAGAGCTATTCATCAAAATTTGGAAAAGATTGATTCAATTGTTTTCCATAATTTAACCAAAGTGTCTTTGATGGCACAGCAAAATAAAAATGAATATCTTCATTGGTATGGTAATTGGGAATATGAATCCGAATTGATTGATAAAATAAAAAATAAAATTTGGGTTGGTTTATATCATTTTCCATATAATACAAAAAACTTACATCACATACCAAACGTTTATCAATTTACACAAAATAAAGAACTTTCAACCTCAACCATATTGGGATATGCAGCTAGAGCTGAGGGTAGAAAGAATGTTGAATATATGGATGGATTAGGTGGATTCATTTCTACAAATTCAGAAACATTCAACAAATATTATAAAAAGAAATATGGATACAAATTTGAAAAATCAAAAGTTTACAAATTTGATTACAATTATAAAGAAAGGTTCTATGGACTTGATTGGGGAATATCTCACTCTTGCTTTGAATTTGAACCATTTGGATACGGAATATTTGAAGCAGTGGATTGGGGGAAGCTTCCAATACTACACGAAAAATGGCACGTACCTCTTGATTATAAATACAAAGCGTTTGACGAGGAAACATTTAAGCAAACCTACAAAACGATTTGTGAAGATGATTACGAAACCCGTAAAATTGAATTCGAAAAACTGAAGAATTGGATGATAAAATACTTTTCAAATAAAGATGAGTGGAAAGAAAAACTTTTAGATATTTATAACGGAGAATAACACATTATACAATGGCAAGAACAAATTTATCGTTAGGTAACTTATATAGAGCAGTGAGTGGTTCAGCAAGAACGACTCAGGCAGTTTCAATTGGAGGATTGAGTGGTGGAGCAACTAATAGTTCATTTACTGCATTCGCAATTGATTCGGTAACTCCAAACTTACCAACCTATACTTATATAGTAGAAAGTACATCGGAAGCAGCGACGTTCTCATTTGGAACAGCCGGTACATTACATGGTACAAAAGTTGGTAGTGTAGCTGCAAACTATTCGGTAACATTTGATAACGCAAACTTTTCAGTAGGTTCTCCAACATTAGGAGCATCTCCATCATTTCCAATTACACCCGCATCAATTGCTTCATCTAACTATTCGGAAGCATCTTCTGTAATATCAATGAAATATGCTGATGGATATAATTTGGCAGCAACCGGCTATAATACTACATCTACAAAAACATTATACGCAGTAGATGTTTACAATACAATCAACCAACCGGATTTTTGTTTGGTATTTGGTACAATGGTAGAAAAAGCTGATGGTTCATCAGTTGCGGTAGAAGATTTAAATGTTGGTGATGAAATTAAGGCATGGGTGCCAGCAGGATTGCCTGATGAAACCCAAGACCCAGAATCAGACCAAGTTGATTGGAGATTCTATCAATTAGAAGCACAATCGGGTTCGGCACAAACTGTTGTTGTAGCTGATGTTGTTTATAATTTCGCTAGTGGATACTATTCACTAAACGATGGTGAAATCAAAGCTACAGGAACTCACCCACTTTGGGTATTTGATTCTGAAATTGAAAAGTATCACTTTAAAAATGTAGAAGATATCATCATTGGTGATATGATTGTTAAGTGGGATGATTTCTTAGGAGAAACGCAAGAAATTGAAGTAACTAATATAGAAATGGTAACCGAAGATGTTGAGATTGCAACTATTAACGTAGAGCAAGCTGACGTTTATATAGCAAACGGATACATTTCACATAATAAGGGAACAACAACTCAACCATCAATCCCGGCGGCAGGTTTAAGAATGTACTTAGACCCATCAAAAGCATCATCAACAAATGGTACTGATGGTACCGATTGGTTAGATTTGACAGGATGGGGAACGGGTGTTAGACCAGCAGGAGCACCAAATGGTGTTGGTATTACAGGAGCAAATCCTACATATAATGCAGGAGCAACTAGAAAAGAAAAATATTGGTCATTATCTACTAATAAATTTTGGTATAAAGATGGTACATCCAATATTAATGGTGGATATACACAATTTAACACATCTGCATATTCGGTAGTAGCTTGGGTTAGATTTGCATCGCATCCGACTAATGGATATTATCAAATTTTTGGTAAACAAAATAGTGGTAGTACAAGAGAAATGGCTTTATATTTAAATTCAAATGGTAGTGGTACATACTTTATACATGATGGTACATCTGTACAATATAGTAGTAATACATTTACATTGAGTACGAATACTTGGTATATGATTTCATACACAGCGGCTACGAATGGAACAAATGTTGGATATACTGATACTACATCAAGAGGTACAATATCAAATGGTGCAAAAACCTATACTTCATCCGCTTTGATTCAAATTGGTGGAGGATATGGTGATAATAATTACTATTTTAACGGACAAATGGGACCGGTATTATTCTACAATACACAATTGGGTTCAACAGATATAACAAAAATATATGATTATTTCTCACCAACATACAAATAACAATAATTTGTTGTTTTGAAATAAAAGATTATATTTATAGTAGACATTAAAAAATAAATAACATTACAAAATGGCAGAGAAAATAGTATCACCAGGCGTATTTACAAAAGAAAACGACCTTTCATTTTTACAACAAGGTGTATCTGAAATAGGTGCAGCATTCATTGGCCCTTTCAAAGAAGGACCATTAGTTCCAACAATCGTTAATTCTCAAGCGGAATTCGAAACATTATTTGGTTCAGTTGATGACACATATTATACTCCTTTAGCAGTACAATCATATTTAAGAGAAGCAGGAACTGCTACAATTTGTAGAGTAGGTGGAATAGGCGGATATACCGCAACCAAACCATTGATGTTAATTGCTACATCAGGTTCAGTAACTTCATCTGTTGGATTTATATTTTCAACAGGTTCTGCGGCTAGTGGATTAAGTGGTTCTACTACTTATGCAAATATTTCACAAAGTGTGGTAGAACTTAAAGATGTAGTAGGAACATATGGACAAAATCCATTAGGAACTTCACAAGGATATGTTTATGGATATTTCGCTAATTCATCAATAGCATCTTCAATAAATGCATCTAATGTAACTCAAAGTGTAGTTGTATTAGATTCACAAGATTTTACATTAGATGCACAAGAAGCATTAACTCCAATGATTCAATCTCAATTGATTAGTGGCGAAAGAACTCCATTATTCCAATTTGAAACAATCGGAGCAGGTAATGCGGCAAATACTAAAGTAAAAATTGGTATTACAAATATTAAAGCAGCCGGTTCTGTAAATGGTACTGATTATGGTACATTTACTGTGGTTGTAAGAGATTTCAATGATACAAATAAGAAGAAGAATGTATTAGAAACATTTAGTAATGTAAACTTAGACCCTAATTCTCCAAACTTTATTAGTAGAGTAATCGGTGATAGAAAATTAACTATCAATTCTGAAGGCAAAGTAACTGAAAGTGGTGATTGGATTAACAATTCAAAATATATTAGAATAGCTAACTTAAATGAAGTAGCACCAATACAATCTGTACCATTCGGACACTCCGCATATCAATTGCCTGTAAATGTAGGTGATTATGATTTAATCGTTCCATCTGTATCATTTGTAACAGCATCGGCAACACAATATGGTGGAATTGATTTGGATTCAAATGTAGATAATAAGATATATTTAAAACCAATTCCGGCAAGCGCAGGAAATGGTGCAAACGTAGTATTTGGATTAGATGCGGCAAATGGTGGTACACTATCAGTAGGTTCAACATCTGCACAATTTGTTGTAGCATTCCAAGAAGGATTCGATGGTATGGCTCCAACTACTCCAATCTATAAAGGTTCTGATATTGTAGCAGGTAACTCACAAGGTTTTGATTTATCCACTTCAACCTCAAATGGTTCAGTAGCATATGGTAAGCATGTAGCCGCTTTATCTAATGCAGATGAGTTTGATATCAATATGATTGTAACTCCAGGTGTTATTAGAAGATTGCACCCATCTGTAACAACCGATGTTTTGGATATGGTTGAGCAAAGAAACGATTGTTTTTACATTATGGATACGAACGCAGTTAGTGATTCAATCTCACAAGCTACAACTCAATCTGACGCTATTGATTCAAATATGGCAGCAACTTACTATCCTTGGGTTAAGACAGTTGATGTTAATACAAACAAATTAATTTCAGTTCCGCCATCAGTATTATTGCCAGGCGTATTTGCAGCAAACGATAGAGTAGCAGCAGAATGGTTCGCACCAGCCGGTTTAAATAGAGGTGGTTTAGTAGGAGCAGTTGGTGTATTAAATAGATTAACTCAATCTGAAAAAGATACATTATACGAAGCAAAAGTAAATCCAATCGTACAATTTCCAGGACAAGGTATTGTAGTATTCGGACAAAAGACATTACAAGATAAACCATCTGCATTAGATAGAATTAACGTAAGAAGATTATTATTGACTGTTAGAAAGTATATTGCATCTACTTCTCGTTACTTAGTGTTCGAACAAAACACATCGGAGACTAGAAATAGATTTTTAAATATCGTTAATCCGTATTTAGAATCAATCCAACAAAGACAAGGTTTGTACGCATTCCGTGTTGTAATGGATGAAACTAATAACACACCAGATGTAATTGATAGAAACATTATGAAAGGGGCTATCTATTTACAACCAACTAAGACAGCTGAATTCATTCAAATTGATTTCAACATCTTACCAACTGGCGCCGCTTTTAACGGATAATTTAAAAAGTAAATATTTATATAAAGAAAACAATTAAATAGAGAAAAAATGCCAGAAGTATTAGAGTTCGATAAAATGTTCTATACCAACTTTGAACCAAAGTTAGGTAATAGATTTATAATGGAAATCAACGGTATAGAATCGTATATGATAAAGACGGCTAGTAGACCAACTTTCACTTCGGAAGTAGTTGAGCTAGACCACATTAACGTAAAAAGAAAAATTAAAGGTAAATCAACTTGGGATGATATCACAATCTCATTATATGACCCAATTGTACCATCAGGTGCACAGCAAGTTATGGAATGGATTAGAAGTTCGCATGAATCTTTAACAGGTAGAGATGGATATGCAGCTTTCTATAAGAAAGATATAACATTCTACTTATTAGGACCAGTTGGTGATAAAGTTGAACAATGGACTCTAAAAGGAGCATTCATTTCTTCAGCAAACTTTGGTGAATTGGATTGGGCTTCAAACGACCCATTATCAATAGAATTAACTCTAACTTATGACTACGCAATTCTTGAGTACTAATCTCTAATTGTAAAATTTAAAATACCGAAAAGGGGGTAGAATTTCTACCCTCTTTTTTTATGTCTTATTTAGAATGATTATAAATTTTAAAAATATTTTAAAAAATGCTTGACTTTTAATGTAAAATGTATTACATTTACTATGTAATAAAGATTAAGAGATATGAAATTAATAATTTATCAATTTAACGATTTAATTTTTATTGGTTTTCGAATTTTAAAAATGTTAGGATATTAAACTTTAAAACATAAAACAATGAAAGCTATTACTAAAAACGAAATTATTAAGTTTGCAGAAAACAACGATGCAGTTACGTTTGAGAAGTGGTGTGAAGAAAATAAAATTGATGTTAATTGGTTAGATGTATGTTTAACTAATTATAACAACGATTATTACAATGTAGATTTGCCTAAGTATAGTTTGAATGTATGTTATTATGGTGGCGAGTTGGATGAAATCAATGAACTTTAAATTTTAAAAAATAATTAAGAAAAAGCTTGACTTTTTGCTTTGGATTGCGTAACTTTACTATGTAATAAAAATTGAGAGATATGAGTGATTTAATCGATGTTAGAGGAATGAGTGTTTATGAGTATTGCAATTTTGTGGAGAGTAGGGCTCTTCATTTAGGGATTGACCCTCATGAGTTAAATATGGATATCTTCTTTGAGAAGATGTTAATTTCCGATGAGATGTATGAAAAAGCAAAGTGGGAGTTGGTAGGTCGTAAGATGTTTATGGCGGAGGAGGTTGAGTTTTAGAAGATAGAAATAATTAATTAAGAAAGGAAAGCAGAAATGTTTTCCTTTTTATTTTGCTATAAAAAATATTTTTCGTATATTTAACATAGAAAACCTTGTGGTTAAACCTTCACTGTCCTATTGGCAGTTGAGTTGGAGAAATACCAACGAATGAAGTTTTAAATACATTAAAAAAATAAGGAAAATGAAACAATCAATTTGGACAAGCGGAAGTCCATCAAATCCGCAGGCGTTTATCACCAAAGGTAAACAAAGAATCAAACAATTCGAAGGACAAGTCTATCTTAACGATGGAGATGAATACCAAATCGAATTATTCAACCCAACTCCAAAACACGTATTAGCAAAAATCAAAATCGATAAGGATTACTTATCAGGTGGTGGTATTGTATTAAGACCAGGTGAAAGAGTGTTTTTAGAACGCTTCTTGGATTCAAATAACAAATTTGTATTCAGAACCTATGAAGTAGGTAAAGAAGCGGTTAATGTAGGTGCTATTGATAATAATGGATATGTAGAAATACAATTCTTTAATGAAGAGCACTCATTCTCAAATAGACCAATATATGGTAGTGGATATGGTACAATCACTACAAATAGTATTGGAAATTGGACAAATAATATAACCTACACTACAAACACATTGGGAATTAGTGGTATTACTAATACTGCATATTACAATAATGCAAGTTTAACATCTAATACTTTGGCAGGTCCAAATATTCGAAATGCAAATAAAGTTGAAACTGGTACAACTGAAAAGGGTGATACCTCTAATCAAGAATTTACATCATCGGATAGAAAGTTTAATTCATATGCATTTCACAATGTAGCATGGAGAATTCTACCAACATCACAAAAGAAATACCATAAAGAAGATTTAGGTGTATTGTATTGTGGTGAGTGTGGTGCCAAAAGAAAGAAAGATACACATAAGTTCTGCCCACATTGCGGAACTAAATTCTAACAAAATATAATCACAAGGTATTCACTAAGGAGAGCAGAAATGTTCTCCTTTTTTATTTTATATATACTTATATATAAAACATTAAGTTATTATTATGGAACAACAAAACGTAGAACAACAAGTTACAAGAGGGTTAGGCGTGGGTTCATCGAATGAACAAAGAAATTACCCATTCCCAACAGAGGTTATTAGTTTACCATCAAAAGGATTGGTATATCCAGAAAGCCATCCATTATCTAAAGGCGAAGTTACAATTAAATTAATGACAGCTAAAGAAGAGGATATTCTTACTTCAACTAATCTTATCAGAAAAGGTATTCACATTGATAAACTAATGGAATCTATTTTAGTAGAACCAGGCGTATCTCCAAATGATTTATTGATTGGTGATAAGAATGCATTATTGGTATCTTCTAGAGTATTAGCGTTTGGACCTGAATATGATATAACTGTAAATGACCCGCAAGAAGATGAGCCGGTTAAAGTTACAATTGATTTATCTAAGATACAAATAAAAGAAATCGATGAGAGCAGATTAAATAGAAAAAATGAATATGATTTTATTTTACCTATTTCAAAAACTCCAATCAAATTTAAATTACTTACACATGGTGATGAGATTGCCATTGGAAAAGATATTGAAGCAGCTGAGAAAAATCTAAAACAAAGTAATGAAATTACGGCAAGATATAGAAGAGTTATCGTTGAAGTAGATGGTAACAGAGATATTGGATACATTAGTAATTTCGTTAGTAATAGATTATTAGCAGGCGATTCCAAAGGTTTAAGAAAATATATGGGAGAAATCACTCCAGATTTGGATTTGAAGTTTGAATATGAATCTCCATTCACCGGTGAGAAGGAGGCTCTCCGAATCCCGTTTGGGGTTGACTTTTTTTATCCTGCCGAGTAATTACGCAGTAACATTACATCAAAAAATATTTCAAATGATATATTATGCCAATGGTGGATTCAATTGGCATGACTTATATTTTATGCCAATTAAACTTAGAGATTTCTATTGGAGAGAGTTATTAAAAGCAAAAGAGGATGAGAAAGAACAAATAGAGAAAGTAAATAATTCATCTAAAGCATCAAATTCATCTAAAACTAAAAGAAGATGATATTTATAGTAGAATGTAAATAATTATACAATATTATGCCTAAAAAATTAATAGTAGAAGTTGATATGTTTGCCAGATTACTATCTTTATTTTTTGATAAAAAATCAAAAGGTAAAGAAGATGATTTGGAAAAAGCTATTGATGCATCTGATAATGAAACTTTTGATAAAGCATATAAAGCTTGGAAATCGGATAGTGAAAAGCTATTATTAAGCACTAGAAATCTATTAAAACAATCCGGAGCAAGTACTTCTAAAATAGATAAACTATTAAAGCAATATCATAATTATTAATAGTTTTATAAATGGCTAAAGCAACTAACGTTAATGCTAGATTGATTTCTTTGAAAGAAGAAGTCGAACAACTGAAAGCAAATGAGAAGCAGTTGGAAAAATTGTATGCTTTAGAAGATAAAATAACTGAAGCTCAATTTAAAAAAATAGAATCGCTAGAGGCTGCAAATAAAGTATTTGAAAAATCTAAAAAGCAGTATGAGTTATTATTAAAGCTGCAAAAGGAAAAGAATAAGTTATTAAAGGCTGAATTGAAAGATTACGATGATATGGATACTAGCTTAATTAGTATCGGAAATACCATCGGTAAAAATAATAAAGCATATCAATTTCAAAAAGAAAAATTAGACAAAACTAAAGGATTATTAGAGAGTATTGGTACAGTTATAAATAAGAACTCTAAAATCAACGATAAAGATAATGAGGGTGTAGCTAAATTATTAAAAGCTTATAAGCAAAACAACTCTTCTATACTCGAAGCTAATAAATTAAAAGTTAGAGGTAAAATCACTCAATTAGAATATCTTGAAACTGTTAAAAAATCGCAAGAAGCATATTCGGATATAAGGTCTGAAATAGAATTATCAGAAGATGCCGCTAAATTATTAGGAGAGCACATAGCTAATATGGATGCGGAAATCGATTCATTCGCTAAATCAGCTAAATTAGCCGCATCGGCATTAAAGGGTGTAGAGAGTTCAATAGATGGTATAGCGGGAAGCGGTGTAGAAGGAGTTAGGGAGTTGGGGGATGTTTTAAAAAGTGCTACAAATGGTGGTAAAGGATTATCTTTAGCATTAGGCGCTTTAGCAGGTGTAGCAGCCGGGATGGCTTATAACTTTGGATTGATTGGTAATAAATTAGGTACTATGGCTGGCTATGATAAAAAAATAGCTAAGTTGGGTGGTCAAATAGATACAATCAATCAGAAAGTTGATATGGGTATGTTTGGTGGTAGAAACTTCGTAATGGAGGAAGCCATGCTACAATTCAGTACATCTCTACAACAAATGGGTGCAGAATTTCAAGCCGCATCTAAAACTGCATTGTTTGGTAAAGGATTGGGTTCAGTTGGTTATGGTGGGGCTCAATTACAATTAGCTGGTATATCTGCCGAAAATATCGCAGAATCAATGCAGGCCGCATCGGATGCAACGGGTAAAATGCCAACGGGCAAAATGGCAGCCGATATGTCTATAATGGCTCAAAGAACGGGTCAATCTACTGAAAATATTGCAATTATAAATGAAACTTTCCAAAGATTAGATAAGGTTAGTGAAAAAACTGCTTTAAATTTACAAGAAGGAGTTAGAGCAATGGCTGATAAAGCTGGTGTGAATTTGGGTAGTGCTATGGCTGAAATAGCCGAAGCATCCAAAGATGCATTAAGTTATCAGATAAAAGGAAGTAGCCAATTAGCTAAGCAAGTAATATATGCAAAATCATTGGGAGTTAGTTTCAATGAAGTAGCTAAAGCTGGTCAAAATATGGTACTAAATTATAAAGATAGTATCAAATCCGAAATGAGTTTATCAGCGATGCTTGGTAAAAATGTAAACTTATCCGAAGTTAGAGCTAAGTTTATGTCTGGAGACCAAGAAGGTGCTATGAAAGCATTGAAGGCTCAGGGATTAAATCCAAAAGATATGAATATGTTCCAACAACAGGCTTTATCACAAGCGTTGGGTGGAATGGATTTAAACTCTATACAAAAGATAAGTGAAAATACGGGTCGTTCTGGTGGAGCGTTAGGTAAAGGAAGTGCAGAAGCTGGTAACAAAACATATTTAGCGGCTAGACAATCTGCCGAAGCTGGATTAACAGCGGCAAACGCTATGATATCGGCAGCAGCAGAATTGAAATCTATAACATTACAGGCTGAAAAAGAACAACAAAGGCAAGATGCCATTATAAAAAATGTAGGTGGTATAGCTGATAAAATGAATGAAAGAGACCAGCAAGGTTTCTTAAAAAATGCAGAAACAATGTTAACGACAGCTTTAATAAGTACGGTCGCAACTATTGTTACTACATTCTTAATGAGTAAAGGTAGTGGACTCTTTGGTAAATTATTTAGTAAAGGTGCTCCAGAAGTAGCCACAAAGGCTACTGCATCTGTGGCTACAAAAGCTACGGAAAAAGTAGGAACTAAAGTTACTGAAAAAGCAGGTGCAAAGGTAGCTGAAAAAGCAGGTGCAAAGGTAGCTGAAAAAGCCGGAGTTAAAGCTATTGCTAAAGTTGGTGCAAAGGGTATGGGGAAGGCTATACTTAAAAAAATACCAATAATTGGAGCTTTAGCCGGAATTGGATTTGCAATGCAAAGAGCGGCTGAAGGAGATTGGTTAGGAGCCGCAGGTGAAGTAGCATCGGGAGTAGCATCTACAATACCAGGAATTGGAACTGCCGTATCTGCGGGTATAGATGTTGGATTGGCTGGTAGAGATATGTACAAAGCACAAGATAGAGGTTCAGCCCCTGTTTCAAAAGAACAACAGGCAAAACCAATTGAAACGGGTACAAAACCAACTGTTGATGCGGTTAATACTATGGGTCAAAAGCAAGTTGAGGCACAAAAGATGGCAGCAGAAAAAGCAAAAGTAACCTTAACCGAAACTCAATATAATACAAAACTAAACCAAGAGATGGTTGCTATGCTTGGACTATCTACGCAAATTCTTTCCAAAATTATGGAAAATACCGCAGGTGATAAAGATATCACATTGGATGGTAGGTCAATACGTGGTAGTTTATTAAATCAGGCTCGTAAAAATTACGGAGTAGCTAGAACACAATAATTCTTATAAATTTACAATAGAGATATTTATAGTAAATACATAGACTATAAATGGCAACACTTTTAGACCTTTTTAAATCACAAAAGAAAGACCTTTACGGAAAATCTGAAAATATCAGAATAGAAAGTAGAGGATTACTAAATCCACCAAGAGGTGCAGCATTGTTGGCATCATCGCCAAATGCTATTGCTGATTTAATTGGTAATCAAATTGGTGGTGCATTGGGTGGTTCAGCTAATAGACCATCTGATACTATATTCAAAAATAACACCCCTTTCTCTAAACCCATATCTTTACTAAAAACGCAAGATAGTTTAAAATATGCTATTGAAAAAGATACGGCATATTATGTAAAAAAATCACCCGCACCCGCATCTTTAATTGCATCTTTTAAGCAGGGAGGTTCTACCATTGGTGGGATGGCTACCAATTTGGCCATAAAAGCATTTACAAAAGGCGGTTTAAAAAAATTATCGAAAGATTTAAAAGATTATTCAACCGATGAAAAGTTTGGAGCAAAGTTTGGTCCTAAAGATGAAACGGGTAAACCAACGGTTTTAATAGAAGATAAAAAGTTTTCTACTCATTATAGAGATAAAAATGGAAAACTTCAAAAAAGAGATATGGCTGGTAAAGGAACTCCTTGGGATACCGCTCAATCTAAACTATTGGAATCTTTAACCATAACAGATACCGAACTACAATCAAAAGAGTATTCAAATCATATTGTAACAATATTTGAAACAATTCCCGCTGAAAATAAAACATCTATAAAAGTTCCATTCGTAGGTTCTATTAATGGTATATCGGAAGATGTATCACCAACTTGGAACTCATTTAAATACATTGGTTCGCCATTCAATATATACAGATATGGTGGAGTTGAGAGGAGTTTAAAATTTAATTTAAAACTGTATTATAGAAGTTCTAAGGAAAGAGATGTAATGATTTCTAAAATAAATTATTTAAAATCATTAGCTTTTCCAGATAGCGATATACGAACGATTCAATTTGGAGGAGATAAAGGACCAAGTTCACAATATGCAATGGCTCCAAATTTAGTTAAAATAACAATTGGTTCATTGTATAAGCAAATTCCTGGTTATATAGAGAGTTTATCATTTACAATAGAAGATAATACATCTTGGCCAAGCGTTGACATGTACGATGAGGATACTAAAGCATTTTTATATCCATCGATTGTAGATGTATCTCTTTCTTTGAAGATTATAGAAAACCATACTATTGCATCTAACGAAACAAAAACTTATAGATACAATTTTGATGGAAATAATGATGACCAAAAATACACTATTAAATAATGGCAAATAGATATACACATTCAAACGTTTATACAGAATCTGAAACAAAGAGAAAATATTTAGGAAGTATTATCTATCCAAAAATAAAAGCTACTGATAATGATTTGTATATTATATCCGAATCTACCGATAGATTGGATTTGCTAGCACATAAATACTATGGTGATAGAAGTTTATGGTGGGTTATAGCTGTGGCAAACAATATTAATGATGCTTCATTTTATATAAACGAAGGACTACAACTTAGAATTCCATCTAATCTATCTCAAATTTTAAATGATTTAGAAAAGATAAATAAATAAATAATGTCGTTTCCATTTATAGCACCTTTGAAACCTTGGATTAAAACTAAATTAGAAAATAGGGAAAAATTTTCCTATGAAGAATTTAGACTATCTCCATTTGTCATTTTATCATCGGGTGCAACTGTTACAAAGGCAAGTAGTTCTAATATTAAATCTGTTATTAAAACGGGTACATACGAAGGTAATTCCTTTAGAGGCTGTGTTGTATCAAATCAAAGTGAATTTTCAAAGTTGTATCAAACATCCAATTCCATATTGGGTTATGATTTAGATGGAAAACCTATTACAATTGAAGGAGAAACAAATAGAAAGATTTCTACCCCAATAATTGAATCGGTTGAAATTGATACGGATGGTGGAAACAATACATTAAAAAGTGCAAGAGTTAAAATCAAATGCTTTTCATTGAAGCAATTGGAAATGTTTGACCTTTTCTTTTTAAGACCATCTATGAATGTTATATTAGAATACGGATGGAATACAGATATAGTTGGTAAAACCAATATAGATTCTCTATTATTTGCAAAAAAGAAATCGGAAGATTATATAAAAGCATTTGCCGAATTATTTGATGATGCTAAAGTTGCCAAAACTACTTATTTGGATAATTTAGTAAAGACGGATGGTAACTACGATTATATGGCTGGAAAGGTTACTGATTTCAATTACAGCCCATCCGAAGATGGTACATATGATATAGATTTAGAAATATCCGCTGGAAACGAATTACAATTATGGATGCCAATGAAGCAATCTAATAATAATTCGCAGGTAGGGAAAAAAAGTAAGAATCCGGAAGCACCATATAATACGTGGTTGAGAAAAATTGCAGCAGATTTTAATTTACCCGGAATGCTATCATTATCTGAAAAAGATTGGAAGCCTGAATTTTTCAATTGGGATATGATGAACGCTAAGGAAAAAGATAAAGTAGCATCATATGATAGCTATATATCTTTTAAATTGATATTAGAACTACTTCAGAATTCTCAAATATTTAAAGCTAATAAAGATAAAATTAAAATAAATTATTATTTGGATTCAGCTAAAACCCAACCAATTATACCAATGAATTCTAATGAATTTATGGTTTCATCTTCGGAGGATATTATAATACCAAATAAAATACCTAAATTCAAATTTTCAACTGACCCTAATAAGAAAAACGTATTGGTTATAGCTGGTATAGGGGAAGATTGTAAAGTGAATGATAAGATGTTTAATAAAACAAAAATTGATAAGTTATATGCCTTAAATGGTATCGATTATCCAATGGATTCTACAAAAACTTATGGTAATTTATTAAACTTATTTTTTAGATATGAATCTGTATTAAATGCATATAATCAATCATTTACTCAAGCCGATTTTATAAACGCCATATTGGGGATGGTTAACGATAATACATACGGATTGTGTAAGTTGGAAATAATGACAACATCGGATACTTCGGATGTTGGTGGTAAATTATTACAAATAATGGACTATAAATTATTTACAAAAGCACCATCTGATATTCAGAATCAAAAGCCATATAGATTCAAAGTAGGACCAGTTGGTGGCATTGTAAAAGAATTTAACTTTTCAATGGAATTGAGTACATTGGCTCAAGCACAAGCACTATATCAATCCCAATTGAATTTAAATAGTATATTAGCAGGAGAACAATTCGTAAGTGGTTCGGATGCACAATTGAAAGATGATGCATACACATTATTTGATATGTCTTATGCAAAAAATGCAGATGGTTGGTTTTCTATAAATGAAGTTGAAAAAGCAATCGTTATACAATCTGCAAAAAATAATAAGAAAAAAACTGAAACATTTGGTGTAAAGGCTGATGAACCAAAAGTTGATTCCGATGTGGAAGTTGAAAATTTGGAAGAAGTTATTAAGAAAAAATCCGTTAAGTTTAAAGTTAAACAAAATGGTAAAGATACCATTAAAACATATATATTCTTAGACCAAGGGGTAATTAAAGAAAAAATAGGGCAAGAAGAAAAAGGTTCGGCTTTAACATATTTGGATGTAACATTATCAATAGATGGAATGGCTGGATTAAGTTGTGGTGAATATTTTCAAATAGATGGTATACCTGAAATATATAATAGAAATGGTATATTCCAAATTACAAATGTAAAGCAAGGTATAGATGAAAGTGGTTGGAAAACTACGATAGAAGCTGGATATAGAGTAAATGTTGAAGCAGTTTTACCAAAAACATAATTATGTATAAAGATTTAATAAAAGATAATCAATCGTTTTCATTACAAACTCCAAAAACAATAGTCCCTAAACCATCTAATAATGATTATGCATCGGCATATTTGGTTAGATACTTCATTCAGAGAGTTAGTGATGATAATGGATTTGTTTATGAAATTTCGGAATCCGAATATGAAAGCTATTTTGAAAATCCATATTGGATAGTAGCTACTATGAGATGGAGAATATCCGGTCCTTTAAATATGGTATATGATTCAAATGGTAATTTAATAGATAAGGGTGTAATTGAATCGAACAAATCATCTTTATCGATAGTTTCTTTGAAAATTAAAAATATTTCATTATATTTACCAAACTTAAAACAATTTCATAAATAATGAAGCACGTTACCCAAACTGAAGCTGAAAACTTATTACACGATTGGAAATACAAAGGATATGCAATTGTGGATTTTCTTACTGAATCTGAAGTAGATGAAATAATTGCTGAATTGGATAGATTACGAATTAATAGAAATCAATCCGATACAAAGTGGGGAGAATACGAACCATATATGCATCCACATAAAGAATCGGAATTAGTTAATAAGATGTTAGCACATCCAAAAGCCATTGAGATGATGGAATTATTATTTGGTTCAGAAGTACAGGGTGTGCAAACGTGGGCATATTTTAAACCATCTGGCGAATTGGGTAGAGATGCACATCAAGATGGATTCTATTCACAAGCGGGTTGGAATAAAATTGCAAACATATCAATATCATTAGACCCATCCGATGAGAGTAATGGTGGATTATGGGCATACGAAGGTTCGCACTACTTACCATTATTGGATATCGAAGTTGATGAGGAGAGAGTTAAAACAAACCCAGGCAATTGGAGAAACGAAAGAGGTAAAGCATCTAAGATGCCCGAAGGACATAATTTCCCAAAAATATATGCTACACTTAAAAAAGGACAAGCGTTTTTAATTCATTCTCATTTAGTACATGGTTCTGATACTAATACGGGTAAAAATTCGAGATATTCCATTTTAAGTGGATATATGGTTAAAGGCGGTTTCCTTAGACAAGGAGAGCATATGAAAAGAGAACCAATCGATATTTACGATTTAAGACAAAAATATTGGGGAGAATAGTTTTGTAAATTCAAAAAATTTTATTATCTTTGTAGGGTATGAATCTAATAGAAACAAATAAAGCCCTACTATCGTTTTATAACGACAATCATTCAGTTGTATTGGCTGTTCCTATATGGAGTTCACCCAGAGCACACGAATATGATACATCGATTTCGTTTTTGTATCTTAGAACCAACGATTCCGATTATATTATAAACTTTAACCATATAGATGCACAAACGTGTAATTTGATTAAATTTGATAAACTTATTTCAAACGATACATTGGTTTTCGGCAATCGTTATTTAGATACTAAAGGACTCGATTATGAGTGGGTTTATTTTGAAGAGTATGGTAAACCCTTCATACTCAATGAGTTCGCTGAGGAGGTTTATAAGGGGTACAGAAGCGATTTTAAATATCTAAATGATTGTGTACCCATAATGAGATGGTACGAAGTTCTAAGACGAATCCCCATCATATCAGAAATCAAACATTGGTATAGATTATATTCAGATTCCATCAAAACATTGGGGAGGCTGGAGGGGGCTGGGGTGAAAGTCGAAGAAGAAAAATTTATTGATAGATTTCATTTCAATAAAGAGTATTTACCAAACGGATTTGCTTACACCAAATACAATCCATATACGGTAACAGGTAGACCGAGCAATCGCCATCTTAATGTGAATTGGGCTGCGATGAATAAATCAGATGGTAGTAGAGCCAATGTGGTGAGTAGGTTTAAGGGGGGTACTCTACTTCAATTCGATTACGAGTCCTATCACATCCGTATCATCGGTAAAATGGTGGGATACGAATTCCCAAATGGTGAAACTGCGCACGAACACTTATCAAAATATTATGGGGTTACGACAGAAGAATCGAAGGCTCTATCATTTAAATACCTTTATGGTGGTTTGGATGAATTTGCTAAGGGGATTCCATTCTTTCAAAAGGTAGATGAGTACATCAAATCCGTTTACCAAAAGTTCATAATTTCGGGCCGTTTGACGACTCCTCTATATAAGAGGGAAATTCCGTTTGAACGAATCGAAGCGGCGAATGAACAAAAGGTATTTAACTATTTACTTCAGGCGTTGGAAACTGAAATGAATTATAAGAAGATTGAGGAAGTGCTACTATATTTGAGTGGGGTAAGTTCAAAAATGATTTTATATACATACGATGCGTTCTTAATTGATGTACATCCATCGGAAAGAAATTCGGTATTAAGAGATTTAAAGCAAATATTAGAGAAGGGTGGGTTTCCTGTCAAATCGTATGAGGGAACAAATTACGATAATTTAGAGGTTATAAAATAAAACTTTATATTTATATCATATAATTATATAGGAACAAATACAAAATAAATAATGACTCCAAATTTCGAAGAAATATTATTGGAATTAAGTTACAGAATACCAGAAGGAATAGTTGATTTAACTAACGAAGAACATCTAAACGAACTTATCAATATATTAGAAGAAAATGGTGTGTCTAACGCTAAAGGTTTAGCATTGGAAGCCAAACAAAGTTTAGAAAAATTATTATCTACAACATTTAAAAACCCTGAAACGGGAAATTTAGTAAAAGTAGATAGTGCTCTAAGATACAAAAAATCATCACAAGCCTACAAGATAGCTAATAGTATGCTTGATAAGGGTGGATATAGTGAGGATGATTTAACAACAGTGGATGCTGGACCCGATGATGAGGAAAAGCCTAATGTATTTGGTAAAGATAAAGGGGGTAATGTATTTCCATCCAAACCTAAACCAAAAGTTTCTACAAAACCCGCTACAACTAATGCAGATGGTTTGAATTTAAAGGCAGATGAAGTATCAAAAAGAACAGCCGCTTTATCGCAAGTTATTCAAAAAGATTTTACAACTGAATTAAAGAAGAGTTTAGGAGATAGAGGTATAAAAACTTTGGTGGCTGGATTTGAAAAAATGATATCAGGCCAAAAGGTTAATGCACAGGAAAAGGATTTACTACAAAAGTTTGTAGCATTCAAAGATAAAGAAGGTGAAGCTACATTATATATAGCAAACGTAACACCTGGTGAGTTTAAAAAGCATAAAAAGGTTGAGTTTGGTGCTACAAAAAGAGAAGCCCTTAAACAATTATCACAATCGTTTGGCTTACAAACTACAAAAGCACAAGAAGGTGCATTGGGTAAAAAGGAAGTTGTAGCAAATAAAATAACAAAAGCTAGAAAAACTATTAGTGCCGATAAGGGTAAGGATGGTTCTATTACGTTGGAAGGAGTTGTACATAAGCCAATTTCTATACCAAAAGAAAAAGATTTGGCATTAGAGCTTAATAAATTGGGAATACCAAATGCTCAAATTGAAGCCAAAACAGCCATTGCTGCTCTAAGAAGATATAATAAACAATTAGAAATGATGACAACTGCCGGTAAATTTGAGGTAGTTGATTTTGGTGATACATCTACACCCGAAGGAAGAGTTAAAACATTTGATAATGTTAAAAAACTTTACACAAATAAGTTTTCAGAATTGTTTCAAAGAAACGGAGCTATAACTAAAGAACAAAAAGCTATTTTAGATAAATTTAATAGTATTAAGTTTAATCAAAACGGAAGTAATCCTAATTTTGAAAAAGAAGTAGATGATGTATTAGGTGCAATGACTCTTAATAAAGATTTTAGAACCGCTGTACCTGATTTATTGGAAGTATTAGTATTTGCAAAAATGCTAGGTAGAGGTTATCATGCATTCTTACCATCATCTGAAACATTTAAGGTATCTGATGTAATAGCATTTAAAGAACCAAATTTAAAATTATCCAAAAATGGTAATGTTGCTAAGTCAATTGCTGATAATTTTAAAATGATTAAAACCTCAATGGTGTTAGTTGGTGGTCAAAGTGTTAAATTTGCAGAAGGTGGAGCAGGTCAAAGTGATTCTAAAGTAGAACAAACAGAATATAGACATCCAGAAACAAAGGTAGTACTACAAAATTTATTAAGTACACATCAATTTGTATATGGAAAGAGTAAAGATGGTAAATACCCACCATCTACCCAAGATGTTGCAAAAAGAGAAAAGCAAATAATGTTTCATTTAGATTGGGCAGTAAAAAATAATATCATTTCAAAAGATGAATATAAAGGTATTATGGAAATGGCTGATAGACAATCTGAAAATGCATTCCAAACTGCTATGAGAAATGGAGTAGGACCTTTTTCGGAATCAGAAAAAGCTGAATATAAAAAATTATTAAGATTGCATACATTATCCGGAGCATCTGTTCAAGCTATAAATAACAACGATACCGATTTTAATTATTTCTCAAATGAAAGAAGTAAAGTTAATGAGAAAACAGGTGTAGTTGTTAATGAGGAGTTGGATGGTATTATTAAAAAATGTTGTATGGGATGGTCTTACAACCCAGGTTTTAAATTTAGTTCGTTTGGCGGTAAAAAATGGATGACACCAAATAATGTTAACCCATCGCATATAGTGTCGTGTGATAAAAAAAGAAGATAATAAAAAATGAATACACAGCTTTTATGTTTATTTACATATAGAAATGAATTAGATACATCGTTAGAATTTGTATTAAAAAACTATACACTTATAAATCCTAATATATTTGTATTAGAAAGTAAGGCTACCGAAAATGATTTGTTTATAACATACAATGTAGAGAAAGGGTCTGCTCCAATAGATTCTCAATGGAAAACTATATTGGTGCATAGAAAGAAACAATCAAATACAATTTATACAATCAATGCATTAAATGAAGTTATCAAATCTAAAACAGGCGGCCAATTGGATAATTCATATCAATTGGATTGGAATGAATTTAGAAATTGTATAATCACTACATCAAATTACGGATACAAAAAAATCCCTACCAAAGTTTACAAAAATTTAAATCTTAGTGATTTAAATATTGATACTTTTTAATTTGGAAATTCCGAATTAATTTATTATATTTGTACATCAAACAATTTAATAAATTATGAAGGATATTTACCAAGGACCAGTTTACGAATTCCTTATAAATGAAAGCCTTAACAATAGAATGGGTTGGGGTGGTAACGCCGGAAGTATCGATGGTATTTCGGATTACGACTTAAATAATTCTAGACGTGGTACTACATTTATGAGAGAATTTCTCATTGAGCAAAAACCATTTACAATTTTAGAAACGGGAACCAATTATGGTTCATTCAGTTACGTTTTATATGAAACATTAAACGATTTCAAATTATTCACATGCGATGCGCATTCCGATAATCAATCGATACGATGTGTAAACTTCATTAACGAATACTATGATGATAACAAAGTGTTTTATCAAAACATTAATAGTATTCAATTACTTACTCAATTAAACAATACAGGAATCAAAGTTGATTTAGCTTGGTTAGATAGTACTCACACATATGATATGCTATTAGAAGAACTGATGCTAACCAAATCATTACAAGCTAAGTTTATTATGATTGATGATTTTTGGACTCAAAAAGAATTACAAAATGCAGTATTGGATTTCGTAAGACAGAATCCAGAATATAGAATTTATTCATTTTCAAATATTAGAGAAAATGTGGGTTCTATTATAATCTTACAAAGAGTGGAAGCAGACAATTTAAATTTAGATAAATAAGTTATATGGCAGAAGAAATCAAAGCAGAATCGGCAATTCAATATTGCGAACACACATATCCTCAAACTTGTGAGGAATTCAAAAACATTTTAGATGAGATGTATGTTACGTTTTGTAAAAAACAACGTAATTATGGACCTGGAAATATTTCCGTAGGAACGGCATTGGAAACTAAAGATGATGTTAAGTTATCATTGACTGGATTGTGGTTTAGAATAAATGATAAAGTTCAACGTTTAAAACAATTAGTAGTATTAGGTCAACCAGATGAGGTAGGTGAATCGATTCAAGACACTTATGAAGATTTATCGGTATATGGTGTAATCGCACAAATTGTTCAACGAGGTAAATGGGCAAAGTAATGAATTGGGATGAATACTTTATAAACATAGCTCAGCAAATCAAATTAAAATCCAAAGACCAAAAAACACAAATAGGTGTTGTAATAGTTGGTAAAGATAATGAAATTGTATCAACTGGGTATAACTCATTTCCGAGAGGTATAAACGATGATTTGCAAGAAAGACAAGAACGACCTGAAAAATATTATTGGTTTGAACACGCCGAACGAAATGCAATTTATAATGCAGCTAGAATCGGAGTATCTACTTTAGATACTACAATGTATATGACTTGTGATATCAGTTGTGCTGATTGTGCTAGAGCAATTATTAATGCTGGGATAGCTAATGTGGTATTTAGTAAAAGCGATAAACCTTGGAGAGAAGAATGGAAGCAATCAGCAGAACGTTCTATTCAGATGTTCAAAGAAGCTGGGATAGATGTGAAATACTTTGAAAAATAATTTGGAAATACCAAAAAAATACTCTATATTTGTAGAACAAAAAGATAAAAAGGTTATATTTAGATATAGGTAATATCGATACAACCTTAAACATTAAACAACAATTATTAACTTTAAAACGTAAGACAAATGGACATTTCATTAGCCTTGAAACGATTCAATTCGTTACAAAACACTTCCAAAAAATCAGACTCACTTTGGAAGCCAACACCGGGAAAACATCAAATTAGATTAGTTCCCTACAAATTCAATAAGGATATTCCGTTCATTGAATTATTCTTTCACTACAACATTAACAACAAAACTTATCTATCTCCAATTTCGTTTGGTAGACCTGACCCTATTGTTGAGTTTGCAGAAAAACTTAAACGTACAGGCGATACCGATGATTGGAAAGCAGGTAAGAAGATGGAGCCAAAATTAAGAACATTCGCACCCGTTATCGTAAGAGGTAAGGAGAATGAAGGTGTTAAATTTTGGGGATTTGGTAAGACTGTTTATCAGGACATCTTAGGTTACATCGCTGACCCGGATTACGGAGATATCACCGACCCAATGAATGGTAGAGATATCGTATTAGAAATCACTTCAGCAGAAGAATCTAATGCGGCTTATCCAACAACAACAATTCGTGTTAAACCTTCTCAATCAAAAGTAGCCGATACAGCAGAGGGAATTCAAAGTGTTTTGGAAAACCAAAAGGATATTACTGAATTATATTCAGAGTTATCTTACGCTGAATTAAAAGGTGTATTAGAAAATTGGTTAAACCCATCTGCAGCTGTATCAACTGATGATGTAGTTGAAGAATTAGAAGCTCCTAAACAAGCTCCTAAAGCACAACCACAACCATCGGCAGACTTAGGTGGAACTACCGAAATCGGAGATTTACCTTGGGAAACTGAAGCACCTGTGGCACCAAAAGTAGCAGCACCAAAAGATGATGTAGCATCGGCATTCGATGATTTATTCAACAACTAAAATTAGGTTACAATGGCCAAAAGAGAAGAAGATTTAGCGAGTATCCTCGCCGATTCTCTAAACAAACAAAATAAGGATGGTAAGATTGCCTATTTCTTAGATGATGATGGGGGTGATGCTCCTACCAACGTTAAGGATTGGCTATCTACGGGTAACGCAATGTTAGACGTAGCAATTTCGAATCGCCCTTATGGTGGTTTGCCGGTTGGTCGTATTAGTGAGATTACGGGTTTAGAGCAGAGTGGAAAATCTCTGCTCTCCGCCCATCTCTTAGCAGAAACCCAAAAGAAGGGTGGTGTTGCAGTACTAATCGATACGGAAACCGCAGTAAGTAGAGAATTTTTAGAAGCAATTGGAGTAGATATCTCAAAACTACTTTACGTTTCAGTTGATACTGTTGAAGGTATCTTTGAAGCATGTGAAACAATTATTGAGAAAGTAAGAACGGGTGATAAAGATAGATTAGTTACAATCGTAGTAGATTCAGTAGCAGCAGCATCTTCTAAGAAAGAGATGGAAGCTGATTATGATAAAGATGGTTACGCAACTGATAAAGCTATTATCATTTCGAAAGCAATGAGAAAAATTACCAATATGATTGGTAGACAATCGATTGCACTTATATTCACAAATCAATTAAGACAGAAAATGAACGCAATGTTTGGTGACCCGTGGACAACATCGGGTGGTAAAGCATTAGCATTCCACGCATCTGTTAGATTGAGATTAAAGAGTATGGGACAATTGAAAGTTGGTGATAGAATCGTTGGTATCAAAGTTCGTACACAAGTTATTAAAAATAGAATGGGGCCACCATTAAGACACGCAGATTTTGATATCTACTTTGATAGAGGTATTGATAATTATGGTGGTTGGTTAGCCGTAATGAAAGATGCAAAAATCGTAAAGCAAGCAGGAGCTTGGTACGAATACATCGATATCGATACGGGTGAAATTTCTAAATTCCAATCTAAGGATTTCGCTAAGATGTTAGAGAATGAGGAATTAAAAGACCAAATCTATCGTAGAATTTGCGAGGCAACAATTTTATTATACAAAAACAATTCGAATTCGGAAGAAGTTGAAGTTACAACGGACGGAGCAAATGAGTCAGATTAACAAAAAGTATTTAGATATACTAAAACAAATAGATGAAGAACATAAAGGTTTCGGTGATTTACATCGTAATTCAAAAACCTTAGTTATTGATGGTCTTAATACCTTCATTCGTTCTTGGTCAACTGCACCAAATCTCAATGATAATGGTGACCACATTGGAGGAATAGTCGGTACTTTAAAAAGTATCGGCTACGCCATCCGTCTTATTAACCCCACACGAGTTGTAGTCGTATTTGATGGTAAGGGGGGTTCAAATAGCAGAAAAGAAATATACGCAGGATACAAATCCGAAAGAGGTAAGAATAAAATCAAAATGAGATTAAATCGTGCCGCTACCGTTGAAATGAATCCTGAAGAAGAGAGTATCTCAATGAAACGTCAAATGACAGCATTGGGAGAACTCCTATCTGCTTTACCCGTAACTATTATGATTTATGATGGAATCGAAGCTGATGATGTTATGGCATATATTGCTACCACATTAAAGCAAGAGAATGAAAAGGTGGTTATAATGAGTTCGGATAAAGATTTTCTTCAATTGGTAAACAAAGATGTGAGCGCATATTCGCCATCTAAGAAAAAGATTTACACAATCGATGAGGTAAAAGAAGAATATGGATTTCATCCACATAATTTCATTAATTTCAGAATGATTGATGGTGATAAATCGGATAATGTAGAAGGTATTACGGGCTTAGGAGCAAAAACGATTATTAAAGCATTTCCTATATTAACTGAAGAAACTGTTCATACAACCGAATCTATGTTGGAGTATATTGAAACTCTACCAAAGAAATCAAAAGCGCATGATTTATTTCAGAATAATTTGGAAATCTTAAAAAGAAATCGTAAATTGATGCAATTATCGGAGCCAGAGTTTAGTGGTAATCTACGTTTGAAAATAATGGATAGATTTGATGAACCAACTCCGAAGTTTGATAAGCATTCGTTTTTAAAGTTAGGATTAAAGCATCGTATGTTAGATGCATTCCCAAATATTAACGATTGGTTACAATCAACATTTTCACATATAAGTAAATTTTAAAAATAAGTTATGGCAGACAAAGTAGCACAACCAATTGGAGATAGAGTTCTCCTAAAAGAAGTAGAACAACAAAACGATAGAACCGCAGGTGGTATCATTATTCCAGATAGTGCAAAATTGGAAGATGTAAAGCGTGCGGAAGTAATCAAAGTAGGACCTGGTATTTACACACAAAGTGGAACATTAATTCCAATGAGTGTAAAAGAAGGGGATGAAGTAATTTTACCACCATACCACCAAGGTAATGAGGTTAAAATCAATGGAGAAAAATATACCTTACTAAGAGAATCAGAAATCTTAATGGTATTAAAATAATTTTTAAATTAAACATGGAGAAAAACTATGAAGTGTATTAAAGTAATTAAAGCAGCAAAATCCTATGAATTAGGTGATATTCGCAGAGTAGATAACGCAGAAGCGGATATTAAAGTAAGTACGGGCTATTGGGCATTCTGTCCAAAATCGGAATGGAAACTTGCAACTCGTAAACCAAAGAACGACCAAGCCACCGACCAAGCCACCGACCAAGTTAAGGTTAAATCTAAAAAACAATTAAAGAAACAAAAAGCTGAAGCATAATGGAAGCAGTAGATACATTAACCAAATATGGCCAATCGTATCAATCTAAAGTTGTAGCTTCTCTTATATCAGATGCAAAGTTCTTAGAACAGGTAACTGAAATAACTAAACCAGCTTTTTTTGAATCACAAGCCAACCAATGGATTATTGGAGAAGTTCAAAACTACTTCAATGAATTCCGTACAATTCCTACTATGGAAGTGTTTAAAATAAAGGTAGGCGAAGTTGAGGATAAAGTACTAAAGCAGACCGTAGTTGAACAATTAAAAAATGTTTACTTACAAGTTGGTTCTGAAGATTTACCTTATGTTAAGAAAGAATATCTTACATTTGCTAAAAATCAAAAAGTTAAAGATGCCCTTCTAAAATCGGTAGATTTACTCAAAGCAGGAAACTACGACAAGATTATAGATACAATGATGGCAGCATCCAAAGTCGGTGTAGAAAACGATTTAGGATTAGATTACATCGATAATTTCGAATTGATTATGGAAGATGTCAAACGAAATTCAGTATCGACCGGATGGGAAGTTATTGATGAGTTAATGGATGGCGGATTAGGACCAGGCGAATTAGGAGTTGTAATGGCGCCATCCGGAATTGGTAAGAGTTGGTTCTTATCAAAGATAGCTTGTTCAGCGGTTCAAAAAGGATTAAATGTGTTACACTATACTTTGGAATTATCCGAAAGTTATGTAGGACAGAGATACACTACAATCCTTACGGGTATCCAAACATCCGAACACAAAGAACGTAAAGATGAAATTGTTCGTAAGATTAAGAATACGCCGGGTAGAGTTCGTATCAAATACTATCCACCACAATTCGCATCTTCAAAAACCTTATCAGCTCATATCGAAAAGTTAAGAGCAAGTGGATTCAATCCAAATTTAATCATTATCGATTATGCTGATTTGTTAAAATCTGGCAATAGTAGAGATGGTTTGTATGCCGAATTGGGTGGTATATATGAAGAACTTAGGGGTTTAAGTGGTGAAACGGGCATTCCAATTTGGACAGCAACACAAACAAATAGAGCAGCAATTGACCACGAGGTTATTCAAGCGGATTCGGTTGGAGATTCGTATAAAAAAGTTCAAACCGCCGACTTTATTATGAGTGTTAGTAGAAAAACAAAAGATAAACTATCAAACACAGGCCGTATTCACATCGTTAAGAATCGATTTGGGCCTGATGGTATGACTTTCCCTGCTAAAATTGATACATTCCACGGAGTTATGGATGTGTTTGCTGCTAATTCGGCTGATGGTGTTATAGCTACCAAAGACTCTAAAAACGGAGAGAATTTAGAGAAAAAATTATTACACAAAAAGTATGTAGAGAATATGGGATAACCGAAAAAATGTCATATAAAGTTTTCTAAAGAAAAGAGAAAATTTTAATTTTTGATGAATAGTTATACCTACAACTCTAACAAAAAATTTATATAAGATGAGCAAATTATTTACAGAAAGAATCCCATTCAAACCATTTGAATATCCGGATTATTATAACGAAGGATGGTTGAAGCAAATGCAAGCATTTTGGTTACATACGGAAATTCCAATGCAAGGTGATGTTAAGGATTGGAATGAAAATCTATCCGCATCCGAAAAGCATTTGGTTGGAAATATTCTTTTAGGATTTGCGCAAACCGAATGTGCAGTATCAGACTATTGGACAGGTATGGTTACTAAATGGTTTCCAAAGCATGAGATTAGACAAATGGCAATGGCATTTGGTTCACAAGAAACAATACATTCAGTTGCATATTCTTACTTAAATGAAACATTAGGATTAGATGATTTCGCAGGCTTTATGCATGATGAAGTTATGAAAGAAAGATTCGAATTACTAACAAATACAACCGCAGATTGGAGTCCTAAAGATTTACAAACAAATCATAAGGCTAGAGTTGAGGTCGCTCGTTCACTTGCTATCTTTTCTGCATTTGCAGAAGGTGTAGCATTGTATTCTTCATTCGCTGTATTGTATTCATTCCAAATGAGAAATCTCCTAAAAGGAATCGGTCAACAAATGAAGTGGAGTGTAAGAGATGAATCGTTACACTCAAAAATGGGTTGCCAATTATTTAGACATATGTGTGATGAATATCCTGAATTATTGGAAGAAGCTAAATCGGATATTTACAAAGCAGCTGAAATCATTAGAGATTTAGAGCATAAATTCATTGATAAAATTTTTGAAATGGGCGATTTGGATAATCTTAAAAAAGATGACCTAAAAGAATTTATCTCAAAAAGAGTAAATGAAAAATTAGCAGAATTAGGTTACAATCCAATTAAAGGAGGAGATGATTACTTTGAATTTGATGAAGTAAAAGCATCCGAATTAGATTGGTTCTATCATCTTACAGGAGGAGTTACACACACCGATTTCTTCGCAATGAGACCAACGGATTACTCAAAAGCAGGAGAAGGTGAAAATTGGGATGATATATTTTAAATTATAAGTTATGAAAAATTACGGAGAAGAATACGGATGGGAAGTGGATGTTGATTTCCCATCGTGGGGAAACAATGAGATATATGTAAAAACTATATCCAAAACATATTTACAGGCTGGCGAAAAGCCAAAAGATGCATATTGGAGAGTTGCTACGGCAGTTGCTAAGAGATTGGATAAACCACAAATGGCAACAAAATTCTTTGATTATATTTGGAAGGGGTGGCTATGTTTGGCAACGCCGGTACTATCCAACACAGGCACCGATAGAGGTTTACCAATCTCTTGCTTCGGTATCGATGTGGGTGATAGTGTTTATGAAATTGGTTCAAAGAATTTAGAACTAATGTTATTGGCAAAGCATGGTGGTGGTGTTGGTATTGGAATCAATATGATACGACCAGCAGGTTCTAAAATCACCGGCAACGGAACATCCGATGGTATTGTACCATTTGCTAAAATCTACGATTCTACGATACTTGCAACCAATCAGGGTAGTGTTCGTAGAGGAGCAGCATCGGTAAACATTAAAATTGAACATAAGGATTTTGAAGATTTCTTAGAAATTAGAGAACCGAAGGGAGATGTAAATCGCCAATCGCTTAACTTACACCAATGTGTTGTGGTTAGTGATAGATTTATGAAGAAAGTTGAAGAAGGTGATTCTGAAGCTAGACGTAAGTGGGGAAAGTTACTTCAGAAACGTAAAGCAACGGGTGAACCTTACATTATGTATAAGGGGAATGTAAACAAACAAAATCCCGAAATGTATAAGAAGAACGGATTAAAAGTTCATATGACTAACATTTGTTCTGAAATAGTTTTACATACCGATGAGCAACATTCATTCGTTTGTTGTTTGAGTTCTTTAAACTTAGCAAAATACGATGAGTGGAAAGATACCGACTTAGTTTACACATCTACTATTTTCTTAGATGGTGTATTGGAAGAGTTTATCCAAAGAGCTAAGAATATGAAAGGATTTGAGAATTCAGTTCGTTCAGCAGAAAGAGGTAGAGCATTAGGATTGGGTGTATTGGGATGGCACACTTACTTACAACAAAAGGGATTACCATTTGAAGGATTACAAGCACAATTCGAAACTCGTAAGATTTTCTCTCAATTAAAGATTGAATCTGAAAGAGCAAGTAGAGATTTAGCAAATGAATATGGCGAACCACTGTGGTGTAAAGAGAGTGGATTCAGAAACACACACCTAAGAGCGGTAGCACCTACTGTATCAAACTCTAAATTGAGTGGTAACGTAAGTAGTGGTATCGAACCTTGGGCAGCTAACGTATTCACCGAACAAACATCAAAAGGTACATTTATCCGTAAGAATCCAGAATTAGAAAAAGTATTAAAGAAGATGAATAAAAACACCAAAGAAGTATGGGATAAAATACTCGCAGATGGTGGTTCGGTACAAGATTTGGAATTTTTAGATGATTGGTGTTTCTCACAAGGAAAATTAGTTGAATGTAAAGAAGTATCGATTGATGAAAGAGCACATAGATGTAGTTCAGTTAAAGATGTATTCAAAACATTTAAGGAAATTAATCAGTTAGATTTGGTAAGACAGGCTGGTGTAAGACAACAATATATCGACCAAGCAGTTTCTCTAAACTTAGCATTTCCTGCAACAGCCGAACCAAAGTGGATTAATCAAATCCATATGGAAGCGTGGAAGCAAGGCGTTAAGACTCTTTACTATATGAGAACCGAATCGGTATTGAGAGGTGATATAGCAGCAAGAGCAATGGATGAGACTTGTGTAAGTTGTGAAGGTTAAACTAATTAAAAATCAATATTATGAGTAGTAAGTTTTTTAGTAATAAGAATGATAAAAAGGCAATAGCTTCGAAAGGAACTAAAACCTCTCAAACTAAAATAGTACCAAAACAAAATCAGATTAAGAAATCCGGCAGAGGTAAATAATAAATTTTATGGCAGAAAATCAATCTACAAAATTCAAAGAATTGACAGAAAAAATTAGAGAAGAAAAAACTGATAAACCAAAAGGACCTATTAAGTTCCAAATTCAGTTAAATGAAGAACAAAAAGAAGCTAAAGAAAAGATTTTAAATAACGCCATAACAATCCTAAGTGGTAAAGCCGGAAGTGGAAAAACACTTTTAGCATGTCAAGTAGCATTAGATATGTTATTTAAAAAGACGGTAAATAAAATCATTATTACTCGTCCTACTGTAAGTAAAGAAGAGATTGGTTTCTTACCCGGCGATTTAAGAGAAAAGATGGAGCCGTGGATGCAACCAATTTATTCTAACTTTTATCAATTGTATAACAAAGAAAAAATTGATAAGATTTTAGAAAGTGGACAAGTGGAAATCGTTCCCCTTGCATTTATGAGAGGTAGAACATTTTTAGATTCGTTTATTATCGTAGATGAGGCTCAAAACTGTACAAACGACCAAATGGAAATGATTACATCTCGTTTGGGTTTAAGAAGTAAAATGGTTGTATGCGGTGATACACAGCAAGTCGATTTAAAATATAGAGGAGATAGTGGATTTAAATTCTTATTATCAGCTGCAAAGAAGATTAAAGATATGGATTCACAAACATTATTAACAAATCATAGACATCCGGTTGTAGACTCCTTATTGGATGCATATGATGATTTTAAAAATAAAACAAATGGTAACAGTTAAGAAATTTAGCGCAGCGTGGTGTGGACCATGTAGAGCATTAGCGCCCGTAATGAATGAAGTAAAAACACAATTTACAAACGTTGTGTTTGAAGATTATGATGTAGATGAGGCTTATAATGAAGCAACTAAATATGGCATTCGTTCAGTACCAACGGTAATCATTGAAAGAGATGGTAAAGAAGTTGAAAGATTTACAGGAACATCATCAAAAATGGCATATATTAACGCTATAAACGAAAATTTAAAGTAAAATATTTGTGATTCTCAAAAAAAAGTGTTATATTAGACGTATGTTAAGAGGAGAAGCGCATCCAATGCACAAATTAACTGAAGAGCAAATATTGCAAATCAGAGAACTATATAAAGTAGGTCATAGAAATATTAATGTTATTGCTAGGAACTACCGAGTATCTCCTGCTAACATCAAAAAAATAGTTACTAACCAAACGTGGACACATATGATTAAGTGGCCATATGAAAAGCAATAAGTTATGACTTCCGAAGAGCAAATCGAAGAGATTTTATTAGAAGCTCATTCTTATGGATTGTGGAAAGAAGTGTTAGATACAGCTAGCTCTATTATGGATAAAGACCCAAAGAGAGATAGAGTATCTGCGTTCGAAGAGGCATTCAATGAATGGGTAAAATAGTTATATGAAAGTAGAAGGAAAAGAATATTGCGATATATCCAAACTTTCAATAAGATTAGTAAGTAAAGATATAGCAAAAGATATCATCGTTAATAACCATTATAGTGGTATATGGACAAAGGTATCTTATGCTATTGGTTTGTTTTATGTTTCTAATGATGAACACAAATTCTTTGGTGGAGTAAACGAAAAACTTATTGGTGTAGCTTGTTATGGCGACCCAATTGGTAGACACTCCGGCGCATCCATTTCGGAACTATTAGATAGAACGGAAGTTTTAGAACTGACTCGTTTATTTGTATTTGATGGTTATGGTAGTAATATTGAAAGTTGGTTTGTTGGTAAAACCTTTGAATGGTTAAGAGAAAACGCACCACATATCAAAGCATTAGTATCATATTCAGACCCAAAGGTAGGGCATTTAGGGACTGTATATCAAGCAACGAATTGGATATATCAGGGTAATAAAATACGACCAAATGATAGCTGGAGTTTTAGATGGAGTGAAATTGATGAGTGGCATCATAGTAGAACTTCATACGTTAAGTATGGAACAAATGACCCAAAGATAATTCAAACAATGGTAACATCACCATTTTGGATTAAAAAAGAACCACGAAAGCATAGATATGTTTACATATTATTGAGTGGAAGAGAACGAAAAAAATTATTAAAATCATTAAAATACCCATCTCTACCATATCCAAAACTTAATGTGGATTTTGTGGAGGAGATAATTAAATTAGAGCCAATAAATTAAAGTTATGAAAGTAGAAGGCAAAAATTATTGTGATACTTCCAGAGTATATCTTTCACCAATATCAAAAGATATCGCGAAAGATATAATTGTAAAGAAACACTACACACACGCTTGGACAGCTTGTAGATATGCATTAGGTATATTTTATAAAATGGATGAAGTAAACGCAGTTGGTGAAAGTGATAAATTAATCGGATGTCTAATTTATGGATTTCCCGTAGGAGCTAGAGCATCCACATCAGTATGTGAGGGATTAACCAAAGATAACATTTTGGAATTGACTCGTTTATATTGCGATGATGGATATGGTTCTAATATTGAATCATTTGCATTGGGGCAATCTTTTAAATGGTTAAAGGAAAACGATAAAGCAATTAAGGTATTGATATCATACGCTGATAACGGACAAGAACATTTAGGTGGAATTTATCAGGCAACTAATTGGATTTATCAAGGTTTAAATACTGATATTGCATTAATGCCAAATTATGGTATCTCCTTATCAAACGACCCATATAAATGGATTCATAGTAGAACTGTATTTAGTAAATGGGGAAGTGGTAATTTGGAACATCTTCGTAGAGAAATTGGTAAGGATGGTTATAAGCAATTTTGGAGAAGAGAAGAACCACCAAAACATAGATATGTTCAAATTCTAGCTGCCGATAAGAAAGAAAAAAAGGAATTAAAAAGTAGATTAAAGCACGCAATTAGAGAATATCCAAAAGATGCGAGAGCATTCAACAAAACCATTCAGGAGCATACTACAATAGAACCTGAAACCGAAATAACTACCAATTTTTGGTAATTTAAAATTAATTTGTTATATTTGTAATATGAAATTTTGGAATACAGGAGAAGAAACAAACACAATCACATTCGATTATGATGTGATGAAAAAGAAGTTCATTGAGAATTTGGACTATCTTAAAGAAATGTCAGTAGAGGAGCAAACTCTATATAAGAAATGGATTGAGTGGAATGCTGATAGAGTTTCGCATATGAAACGTTTGCCAGTATTACAATCGTATTACGATTCACTATGGAAGCCTACCGATATTACTAACAAAGAATTAACTATTTCTGAAATAGAAGCAATAGACCCTTATGTGGAAATCGTAGAAGATGACCCAAAAGAATCTACTCGTTGGACTGAAATTCGTAAGTTAATACATACTATGGAGTTTTCAGCTAACCCTGGCAGAAATGTAAAAATATATGTTAAGGATAGAGTAAGTAATAAAATATTAGGACAAATTTGCTTAGGTTCTGATATTACATCATTAGGTGTTAGAGATGAATATATTGGTTGGACTAAAGAGGATAAGTTTGAAAAAGGTAAATTAAATTGTACATCAATTGCCACCACCATTGTATCGACTCAACCATTTGGTTATAACTTTTTAGGAGGCAAATTAATTGCAGCATTGGCAACCGCACCTGAAGTTAGAGCATATTGGAAAACTAAATATGATAATCCATTAGTTGGAGTAGGAACTACATCTTTATATGGTATCCATTCACAATATAATGGTATCCCACATTTCAAAACATTGGGAGAATCTAAGGGTAAGATTTCAACAAAGCCAGATGATTCGGTTTATAATCCTTGGCATCAATGGATTAAAGAAAATCGTTCTGAATGGTATAAGAAAAACATTATGGATGAAAGAGAACGTAATGGTGCAAATATGGGTTACGAAAAGAACGGACCTGTAAGTGGAATTAAACAAAAGATTATTCAGGCGATATTTAAAGAGTTGGGAATCAAAGGTAACGCTTATGACCACGGATT